>X430_Giraffe__coassemble_93_pt1 | contig 19317 bp, 13 predicted proteins | sample X430_Giraffe__metabat2_high_PE_008 | metagenome-assembled genome bin X430_Giraffe
GTTCAGTGAGAGGTTTGGATCGATTGGTTCTACATCTAGGTCGCCAGTACAAGATGTCATTCCGAATGTCAGCGCAAGGGCTGCAGCAGGAATTATATTTTTAATATATCTTTTCATGACTATTTTTGTTTTTAGAATTAGAAGTTCAGATTCAAACCAACGATGAATGAAAGTGGACGTGGATAAAGCTCGTTGTCATATCCGTTGCCGATTTCTGGGTCGATGCCATCGTAGTTTGTAATAGTGAATACGTTAGATACAGTTGCATACAAGCGGCCGCTAACACCCTTGTAACTCTCGCCCTTGCCAAAGCCTTCGAAAGAGTAACCAAGAGTGATGTTGTCGCACTTCAGGAATGAAGCGTTGTGAACATAACGGTCAGAGAGCAGAGCTGTTGGAGAGTATGTCTGCCATCCGTCAGCAAGAGAAGCTACAGGACGGTTTGACAGGAAGTTGGTAGATGCCCAAACCTCGTTCTTGTTCAAGTTGGCATTGCCAGACTCAATGTTGTTGAATACATAGTTGTCGAAGCTTGCGCGGAGTGAGAAACCGAGGTCCCAGTTCTTGTACTCGAGGCGTGATGCAAATCCCATTGTTACAGGAGCTGCAGGGCTCTTATAGAAGTAACGGTCGCCTTCAGTAATCTGGCCGTCGCCATTGCGGTCAACAACGCAGTTCTCGATAGCCTTGCCATTCTTGTCGTATGCCTGCTGGTATACATAGAATGAGTTGTATGGCTGACCAACCTGGTTGTACTGCAGATACTTGTCTGTACCAATGGTGATGCCAGTGTTAGGCACAGGCTGACCATCTGTAGATACGCCGCTCAGGTCGGTAATCTCGTTCTTGTTGTATGTGAAGTTGTAGTTCAGTGTCCAGAACAAATCCTTTGTGCGGATAGCCTTCCAGTCGAGAGAAAGCTCGATACCCTTGTTCTCGAGTGAACCGATGTTCTGCCATGCCTGGTTGCGGAATGCTGACATAGAAACTGTTGGAGCATAGTTCAACAGGTCTGTTGTCTCGCGGAAGTAAACATCAATGCTACCTGTGAGTCGCTGATCAGCGAAACCGAAGTCAAGACCAGCATTGTAGGTTGTTGTTGTCTCCCACTTGAGGTCAGGTGTGAAGTTGTCTGGACGGTAGAGTGTACCATCGCCTGCCACTGGATAGAATCCGTTTGTGCCAGTAGACATTGAGTATGTAGGAATCCAAGCATAGTTGCTGCCGATATCCTGCTGACCAGTCTTACCATAACCAAGGCGGAGCTTGAGGTCTGACAACCAGTCGGCGTTCTTCAGGAATGCCTCTTCCTTAATCTTCCATGCAAGAGCGAATGATGGGAACAGTGCCCAGTGGTCTTTGAAACGTGAAGAACCATCGTAACGAACAGTAGCTGTAAGGTAGTAGCGCTCGTTGAGGATGTAGTTAGCACGTCCGAAGAAAGAAACGAGGTAGTTCTCTGTCTTATAAGAGTATGGAGTGTGAGGACGCTCTGTGCCAGCGAGTGTCGCATCGTTGTTGGTAAGAGGGTAGTAGCTTACATAGTCGTTGTTCTGGCTATGATAGAAGTGCTGCCACTCATAACCACCCATGATATCGAAGTGGTGGTTCTTATTGAAGTCCTTGTAATACTGTGCGTATGTGCTCAATGAGAGGTTGCGCTTGAAAATCTCGTCGGCTCCGTCGCTTCCGTAGTAGATAGACTGTGGAGATGCTGGAGTAACGTATGTGTTCTGGCGGCCCTTAGAGATGTCTGCGCCAAGAGTCATGTGCAGTCTCAAATCCTCGAGTCCGTGAACCTTATAGTCGATGTCTGCACTACCGATGAATGCGCGGCTGTGAGCCACGTCGTGCTTCTCGTTGAGGATGGCAAGAGGGTTCTTCTGTGCCAGGTTGTTGTATGTGTAAGGCCATGTGCCGTCATTGTAAGCACCTGCCATTGGCCACTCGAAGTATCCGCCGAAGTTGTTGAGTGCCTGGTTCATTGTTGTGCCAGGAACAAGTCCGTGCTCAGCGTCATACTGGTTGAACATTGCCTTGTGGTACTCAGAAGTGAATGCGTGTGGATCCTGTGTTGGGTCGAATGCGATAGCGTCGCTGATAGCCTCGCCATTAGCAAACTGGCTTCTTGAGTACATACCCTTTGCATTGAGGTTCAAGGTAAGGTGATCCTCGAAGAAAGAAGGGTTGAGGTTTACTGCAGCTGTGTAACGTCCGAAGTCAGAAGACTTGATGATACCTTCCTGGTTTGTGTAACCCAAAGATACACGGTAAGGGAGGTTCTTCAGTGCTCCGCTCACAGTAAGGTTATGGTCTGTGCTTATCGCTGTGCGCATAATCTCGTCCTGCCAGTCAGTGTTAGCAGTACCAAGAGCCTTGTAAGCATCGCTCTCCTCGCCCCAGATGTCCTTGATGAATGCACGGTACTCGTTGCCGTCCATCACGTCGATAGTCTTTTTCTTTGTGCTGATGGTAAGGCTACCAGCGTAAGAAACCTGTGGAGCCTGGCCCTTGCGGCCCTTCTTGGTAGTGATGATGATAACACCATTAGAACCACGGCTACCATAGATAGCTGTTGCAGAAGCATCCTTCAGTACGTTGAAACTCTCGATGTCCTGTGGGTTGATGAGCGACAGAGGGTTAGCTACACCCTTGATACCCTGTGTACCCATTGGCACACCGTCGATAACGATAAGCGGGTCATTGCTACTGTTAAGAGATGAACCACCACGGATGCGAATCTGTGCGCCACCGCCAGGTGTACCGTCACTGCTTGTTACGTTAACACCGGCAATCTTACCAACAATCATGTCCTGTGGGTTAACAACTACACCCTTGTTCTTGGTGTCTGGCTTAACTGCTGTAACAGAACCAGTGAGGTCGCTCTTCTTAGCAACACCATAACCAATTACAACGATGTTCTCGAGCATCTTAGCATCGTCCTGTAGTACGATTACTACATTTGGAGCTGCTGCTACTGATGCAGGCTGATAGCCTACATACGAAACGTTGAGAGTAGCACCCTGCTCGGCTTTGATGGTGAAGTTACCATCGAAGTCGCTCACGGTAGCTGCCTGACTGCCGGCAACACGTACGGTAGCACCGATAATCGGTTCGCCAGCAGCGTCCTTAACATGTCCTTTGACAGCAATCTGTGCAAAGGCTCCCAGAGATAGGCACAACCCAACGAAAAGGGCCATAAACCTAAACGGAATTCTAATGTTTAACTGCTTCATTTTGATTTTTATTTAAGTTAGTGTATTTGTAAATGTTTACATTAGTAAAGGGCGTAGTTTTCCCTTGCCCAAATGCAAAGGTAATTGCTATTTAATACCGATGCCCATTTTGTTAGTTAAAAAAAATTATATTGCTTGCGCAAACGATTACATTTTTCTTTAAACATCTTTTAATAATATAAAATCTTTGGTTTTCTATGTTTTCAATAACTTTGTTGCATAAACACTAGAAACGGCTTATTAAACACTATTAACGGTTTATGAACAAAGAAAATGCGCCATTGACGATGAAGGACATTGCTAAGGAGTTTGGTATCTCCGTAGCAACTGTGTCGCGTGCTCTGAAAGACTCGCCCCGCATCAGTGCCGAGCGGCGTGCTGCAATTCAGAAATATGCTCGTGAGCACAATTTCGCACCTAATGTTATTGCAGAGTCGTTGCGCAACAGCCGTGTGATGCCAATAAAGATTATCGGTGTTATAATCCCAGAGCTTATTCATTATTACTTTGCTACAATACTTGCTGGTATAGAGGAGGAGGCAAGCGCCCGTGGATATCGTATCATGGTGGCTCAGAGTGCAGAGAAATTTGAGCGTGAGGTAAAGATTTGCCAGTCGTTCTTTGAGAATAAGGTTTGCGGCATCATCGTATCTCAAGCCAAGGATACTCAGCGCTATGACCATTTTCAGCGCATAATAGATGCTGGCATACCATTGGTGTTCTATGACCGCATCTGTACGGGAGTCGATGCCAGCAGGGTAGTGGTTGATGATTATTTTGGAGCATATACAGCTGTTTCCCATCTTATTGAGACAGGTTGCAAGCGCATTGCCTTCTATGGTTCGTCGATGTCGCTTGAGATTTCAAAGAACCGCTTTAACGGATATAAAGACGCTTTGCTGAAGCATGGCATTGCGGTTGATGACAGTTTGATACATTTCTGCGACAATCGTTCTGATGCTGAGGCTATTACACCTAAGATTCTTTCTGCTTGCAATCGCCCAGATGGATTCTTTGCTGTGAATGATGATACTGCCATCGGCATTCTCTATACGGCTAAGCGTATGGGACTGAGAGTGCCCGAAGATGTCTCAATATGTGGCTTTACCAATGGTAACCGCGCAATATCGTGTGACCCAATGCTCACTACTGTAGAGCAGCGTGGCAGGGTTGTAGGCGAGGAAGCAGCTAATATTCTCATTGGTCATGTTGAGGGTACAATTCCAAAGAATAAGGTAGAGAAGCGTATTGTGAGAACCAGGTTGATACTTAGGGGAACCACGAGGTGATTGGGGAAGATGAGGCCTCGCCCTTACCCCTCTCCGAGAGAGATGATGGTAGAGGGAGATAGAGGAAGGTAGAGGAAGATAGAGGAAGATAGAGGGAGATAGGAACCTACCCCTATCCCCTCCCGAAGGGAAGGGAACTCAGATGAAAAAGGAGCACATGCATGTCAAGCAAATGTCTGAACTCCTGAACTCCTGACGTGTTGTTGAGCGAAGGCGAAAAACTCCCGAACTCCCGACGTGTTGATGAGCTTATGCGAATAAAAACTCCCGAACTCCTCAGAATAACGTCTACCCTTTTAAAAAAAGTAAACTTAAAAAAATACATATGAAACAAAAACCAGATTTATCGTTTTGGAAACTATGGAATCTAAGTTTTGGATTCTTTGGTGTGCAGATTGCATACGCTTTGCAGAGTGCTAATATCTCACGAATATTCGCAACATTGGGAGCAGACCCGCATAACCTGAGTTACTTTTGGATACTGCCACCATTGATGGGTATTATTGTTCAGCCTATTATCGGTACTCTTAGCGATAAGACATGGTGTCGCTTCGGCAGACGTATCCCTTATCTATTTGTTGGTGCGGCAGTAGCAGTGGCAGTTATGTGCCTGTTGCCTAATGCTGGTTCTCTTGGCTTGGCTCTTTCTGCTGTGATGACCTTCGGTTTAGTGTCGCTGATGCTCCTCGATACAAGCATCAACGTGGCAATGCAACCATTCAAGATGCTCGTGGGCGATATGGTTAACGAGAAGCAGAAGACATTGGCTTACTCTATACAGAGTTTTCTATGTAATGCCGGCTCGTTGGCGGGATATCTATTCCCTTTCCTATTCACTTTCCTCGGCATCAGCAATATAGCAGAGCAGGGCGTTGTGCCTGACTCAGTTATCTACTCTTTCTATGTAGGCGCTGCAATAATGATTCTCTGTGTAGTATACACCACGATGAAGGTTAAGGAGTGGAACCCAGAGGATTATGCAGAATACAACCCACAGAAAGAAGATGAGGATGGCGGTTCTGCCAATTGGTTTGTGCTTCTGAAGAAAGCCCCATCGGCATTCTGGAGTGTTGGTTTGGTTCAGTTCTTCTGCTGGGCATCGTTTATGTATATGTGGACTTACACTAATGGCGCTATCGCTGACACTTGTTGGAATACAACTGAAGTATCTTCAGCAGGTTATCAGGAGGCTGGCAACTGGGTTGGCGTGCTGTTTGCCGTACAGGCTGTGGGCAGTATGCTGTGGGCAGTAGTGCTTCCTATGATTAGCAACCGCAGGATTGCCTATTCGCTTAGTCTTATTCTTGGCGGCATAGGCTTTGCCATGGTTCCGTTTATCAGCAATCAGTATGTGCTCTTTGTGCCATATCTGCTCATTGGCTGTGCTTGGGCTGCTATGCTGGCAATGCCGTTCACACTCCTTACCAATGCCCTTGAAGGACATGGCCACATGGGAGTATATCTCGGATTGTTCAACGGCACCATCTGCTTGCCTCAGATAGTGGCAGCAGCCCTTGGTGGTACGATACTCGGACTCGTTGGCGGTGCGCAGAGCACTATGTTCATTATTGCAGGCGTAAGTCTTTTCATAGGTTCTGCCTGTGTGTTTGTGATTAAAGAAAAGTAAAACAGGATAAAATATATAAAAGACAACGCTCAAAGTTTGATTATTCTGCAAAAAGAAGTATCTTTGCTGTATGAAGCGTATTTGTCTATATCTAATAATATGTCTGTCGGCGCTCGGTGTTTCGGCGCAACAGCGGCATTCCGATGCCATCGACGATGTGCTTGAGCATACGCCGATGGCATCGGTATTGATATTGAAGGCCTGTGGACTTGACAGTCGCAGTGAGAGTTGGGAACAGTTGGGCTTCTCTGCAGGTATGTCGTATGCCATTGCTGGAGGCACAACGCTTATACTAAAGCATATAGTGCGCAAGGAGCGTCCCGACCATAGCGACAACTATTCATTCCCCTCTGGCCATGCCACCTTTGCCTTTGCTGGAGCGCATACCCTGCACAAGGAGTTCGGACACCACTCGCCTTGGGTGAGCATTGCCGGTTATGGCGTGGCTACATTTGTGGCGGTGGGCAGGGTGGCAAAGAATCGTCATCGCTGGTATGATGTGACAACGGGTGCTGCCATAGGAATAATAGGCACAGAACTTGGCTATTACCTTAGCGACAAGGTGTTTAAGACCAATAAACTGAATGTGGCTGTGGCGCCATATCGCTTAGACGTTGCTATTCGGTTATAAGTTGATTTGCTGATTTCTTCTTTCGGTAAATAGTTTCTGCTTATTTGAAACTTATTTCCTGTCTATTAGAAAACCACTTTCTTTGACTTTATTTTTCGCCTTCTTTCGTAAACTACAGTAACCTCGATGGCGTAATGATGTAATGCCGATGACATTCCCGTGGATTGTCAATGATAATCTATTGGTATTTCATACATATAAAAAAGTCTTGCAAGCCTTGCGAAGATTTTTTTATTTCTGATAAGATGGCTATCTTTGTAACCAGAAAATATAAACAGCAGAAAAATGATAAAGGAAACAGATAAGACCCAAACCCCGTTAGTTGACTTTGGTGAGCCTGTCGACATGTCAAAAAATATTATCAAAGTGGTTGGCGTAGGTGGCGGCGGATGCAACGCCGTTAACAATATGTACCGCTCGCGCATTAATAATGTGACGTTTGCCGTGTGCAATACCGATAGTCAGTCGCTCTCCAACTCCCCTGTGCCAGTAAAACTCCTTTTAGGTTCAGCTGGTTTGGGAGCAGGTGCCAACCCCGAAATAGGCAGGAAAGAGGCCGAGGAAAACCTTGAAGGCATTAAAAAACTGTTTAATGATGGCACTCGCATGGTGTTTGTCACAGCCGGAATGGGCGGCGGCACGGGCACTGGAGCCGCACCTGTGGTTGCCGGTGTGGCAAAGTCGTTGGGACTGCTCACGGTGGGCATCGTCACCATCCCTTTCTATTTTGAGAAAAAAATGAAGATAGTAAAGGCCCTGAAGGGAGTGGAGGAGATGCGCAAGAATGTGGATGCCCTGCTGATAATCAATAATGAGCGTTTGTGTGATGTGTATTCCGACAGTCCTATAAGCGTTAAGGATGCCTTCAAGCGCGCCGACGATATATTAGACACCGCGGCAAGGAGCATTTCTGAGCTTATAACCATCGAGGGCGAGATGAATCTCGACTTCCGTGATGTTGAGGCTACTATGCGTGGCGGTGGCGGTGCCATCATGGCCATGGGGCGTGCCAGCGGCGAGAAGCGTGTGCAGGCGGCTGTCACCAATGCTCTTGAGTCGCCTCTGCTCTACGGACGTGATATTACTAAGGCAAAGAGAATTCTATTCAATATCTATACTGGTGAAGAGGCACCGCTGTTTGTCAATGAGATGAACGAGATCGATGCATTTATGGATTCGCTCGACCCTAATATAGAAGTTATCTGGGGATTGTCTAATGATAATACCATAGGCACCGACGCTAAGGTAACTATTCTTGCCACAGGGCTCGGAGACGGCTGGAACGATGAGGCTGTTAATGCGTCGATAGTAAATTCAGATGAGTATTATGATGAGATTATCAGCAAACTGTATAGTCGCAGTAAACGTAATGCCCAACCAGTGGAAATAGAGGAACCAAAGACAGAGGAGGTACAGGAACCTCATGAAGACGTCTCTATGCCAGAAAGTGACCCTGTATACGATGATGAAGAAGAAGAGGAACCTGCAGACAAACCATTGCCCAAAGTCCCCAACCCGGTATTAGAGAAATTAAAGCTAATGGTGCTGAAGCTTTTTAATGAATAAGCAATAAACTCTTTTGAGATACCTGATGACAAGGACATTGGAAGATATTGCACAGGATGTGCGTAATGGCATAGAGGTGCTTCATAAAGAGGGACGTCTTGATTTGATATTGCAGTCGGTAGGCTGCAATACGGTCGAGCAGTTGCGTGTAGAGATGGCAAAATCTAAGCTCAGTCAGTTGCTCATTACCAAAGACTACCGCTTCCTGTTGCCGGCATATAATAAGGAAGTGGAAATATCGCCATTGCATAAAGCCGTGTATCTGTTGTTTCTTAACCATCCAGAGGGCATAGAGTTTAAGGAACTTATTAATTACCGCCAAGAGTTGCGCGCTTTATACAGAAAGACAGCCAATATAATAGATGTAGATAAGATTGAGGATAGCGTAGACCGCCTTGTCAACCCTTTAGATAATGCCATCAACGAGAAATGCTCGCGCATTAAAAAAGCCTTTACTGACATTACCGATGAATACACCGCACAATATTATATAATAAGCAGTCGCATGGAACAGCCCATATCTTCCACAGGCAAGATTTGGTATAAACGCCTGAAAGTGATTAAGCTGCCGCGCGAACTTGTTTGTTATGAAGGCGGATGAAATACATTTTTCTTATATTTAACTTCTGTTTGTGCAAACGTTTGCTTTGAATGTTTGTGCAAACAATGGTTAATAAAGAATTATGAAAAATATAAATTCGTAACTTTACCTTCTGAAATAATTTATAATTTGATATAGAGCTATGAATTTATTATTCAATCTGAAATACCGGACTACATTCGGCGAGTGTCTGGTTCTTAATGTTATCGGCAGTGGAGCACGCTATGTGATGGCTACCAGCAATGGAGTGCATTGGACATGCATGGTGAATAACCTGAAAGAAAAGTCTTTCGAATATTATTACAGTGTGGAGCGTGCAGGCAAGGAACTGCGCCACGAGTGGCTTGTAGCCCCTCATCACATTGAGGCAATGGGCAATGGCGACAAGACCCATATTGTGTACGACCGCTGGATAGACATTCCCGAGAACTCATATCTTTATAGCTCTGCTTTTGACAATGCAGACATTACTGCTGTTAAAAGCGCAAATTACGACAAGACAATAATATTAAAGGTACGCGCGCCACAGTTGCGCAAGGGCGAATGGCTCGGACTTATTGGCGATGCCCCATATCTTGGTGCCTGGGAGGCCCAGAAGGCTTTGCCAATGTGCCAGCAACAGCCCAACGAGTGGGTGGTGGCTCTCAATGCGGATGCTATAGACAGGCAGACGTTTGAGTTTAAATTCGTAATCCTTGACGCCGAAAAGGATGTTACGCCAATGTGGGAGACATGTGGCAACCGCTCTATATCACAACCAGAGATAAAACCAGGCAGTGTCATTGTATATGAGCTGGAGGCTGCCAACTTCGAAATTTATCCATGGAGAGGTGCAGGAACAGTAATCCCTGTGTTCTCACTTCGCAGCGAGGGCAGCTTTGGCGTGGGCGACTTTGGCGACCTTAAGAAAATGGTTGACTGGGCAGAGCGCACCAAGCAGCGTGCCATACAGATTCTGCCTATCAATGATACAACCATCACCCACACATGGACAGACTCATATCCATACAACAGCATCAGCATCTATGCCCTGCATCCACAGTATACCGACCTCAGGCAGTTGCCAGAGCTAAAGGATGAGGCGCGCCGCGAATATTATGAGCAGTTGCGCAAGGAACTGAATGCACTGCCGCAGATTGACTATGAGCGTGTGAACAATGCCAAGATGAGTTATCTTCGTGAACTGTTTGCTCAGGAAGGGTCTAAGGTAAAGCGCACCAAGGCATACAAGCAGTTCTTCGAGCAGAACAAAGACTGGCTCGTGCCTTATGCTGAGTTCAGTGTGAAGAGAGATAATGAGTATCTTAGGAGTGCAAGCAACTCGTCAACTTGTCAACTCGTCAACTCGTCAACTGAAAGAACCAACTCGTCAACTAATCAAGACTTCTGGTACTACGTTCAGTTCAACCTAGACGTGCAGATGCGTGCTGCTCACGATTATGCTCATAGCAAGCAGGTATTGCTGAAGGGCGATATTCCTATCGGTATCAGCCGCGATGGTGTTGAGGCATGGGTAGAGCCACGCTACTTCAATATGAACGGACAGGCAGGAGCACCGCCTGATGCTTTCTCTGTGAACGGACAGAACTGGGGATTCCCAACATACAACTGGGATGTGATGCTGCAAGACGGTTGCTCATGGTGGGTGCGCCGTTTCCGCAAGATGGCAGAGTATTTCGATGCTTATCGCATTGACCATGTGCTTGGCTTCTTCCGTATATGGGAGATACCTATCGACTCTGTTCATGGCCTATTGGGACAGTTCTCACCAGCATTGGCAATGACAGTAGACGAGATAGAAGGCTATGGTTTGCATTTCCAGGAGGAGTTCTTTACCAAACCATTCATTACCGATTGGGTGCTGGAGCGTGTGTTTAAGAATCAAGCAGCCGATGTTCGCGAAAAATTCCTCAATCCTATAGGCGATGGCCGCTATGCCATGAAACCTGAGTTTGACACTCAGCGCAAGGTGGAGGAGTATTTCAAGAGTGTAGGAGTTCAGGCATCACCTTCAGATGCAACTAACTCGTCAACTGAAATAAAAGAAGGTCTTTACTCCCTCATCAGCAATGTCTTGTTTGTGCGCGACCGTAAGAACAAGGATATGTATCATCCTCGTATCGGTGTACAGAGTGATTATATCTATGAGGCTCTCTATGACTGCGACAAACAGGCGTTCGACAAACTGTATGTTGACTACTTCTATCGTCGCAACAATCACTTCTGGTATAAGGAGGCGATGAAGAAACTGCCACGACTCACCGAGGCCACTCGTATGCTTGTTTGTGCAGAGGACTTAGGTATGGTGCCCGACTGTGTGCCATGGGTGATGGACGAGTTGCGCATTTTGAGTCTTGAGATTCAGTCAATGCCAAAAGACCCAATGGTGGAGTTTGGCTATCTGCACCGCAATCCATACCGTTCTGTGGCTACTATATCTACCCATGACATGTCAACACTGCGTCAGTGGTGGGACGAGGATAATGTGCGCACACAGAAATACTATAACAACATGCTCCACCGCGGTGATGCCGCACCACATCCGCTGCCAGGATGGTTGGCAAAGGACATCGTGGCTCAGCATCTTATGTGCCCGTCAATGCTGTCTTTGCTCTCATTGCAAGACTGGTTGGCCATCGACGAGCAGCTGCGTCTGCCTGATGCCAATGCCGAGCGCATCAATATCCCAGCCAATCCACGCCACTACTGGCGCTATCGCATGCACCTCACTATTGAGGAACTGCTTAAGGCCGACGATTTCAATAATGAAGTGTGCGAGATGATTAGGCAGAGCGGAAGATAATCTCTAGGAAATCTAGGAACTCTAGGAAACCCTAGGAAGCCCTAGGAAATCTAGAACCTCTAGAGCCTCTAGAACCTCTAGAGCCTCTAGAGCCCCTAGGCTCCCAAGCCCCCTAGACTATAACCCCAAAAATAAAAAAAAACAAAATATGAAAAAAAGAAATATCCTTTTATCGCTGCTCCTGCTGCCTCTGGCTATGATGGCGCAGACAGTGAAGTCGCCCAATGGTAATGTAGAGCTGAAGTTCTCACTTACTGGCAACGGACGACCAACATACGAGATGAACTATAAAGGCAAGGCGGTAGTCAAGCCAAGCCACTTAGGACTGCAACTGGCTAAGGATAAGCATGCCAGCAAAGGTGAGAACGAAACCGACCTCATGGAGGGCTTTGCCATCAAGGACACTAAGACTTCTACATTCGATGAGACATGGAAGCCTGTGTGGGGCGAGACATCCACTATACGTAATAACTACAACGAGCTGGCGGTGTCGCTCAATCAAGCTGTTACCAATCGAAACATCATCATCCGCTTCCGTGTCTATGACGATGGCATGGGACTGCGCTATGAGTTCCCGCAGCAGAAGGAACTCAACTATTTCCTCATAAAGGAAGAGCGCACACAGTTTGCCATGGCAGGCAACCACACAGCATGGTGGGTGGCAGGCGACTATGACACACAGGAGTATCCTACTATGACATCTAAGCTGTCGGACATCCGTTATCTGATGGACGACGCCATAGTGTGGGGCAACTCTTCGCAGACTCCTTTCTCGCCAACGGGCGTACAGACATCATTGCAGATGAAGAGTGATGACGGTCTGTATATCAACATCCACGAGGCAGCCTGCATCGATTATGCCACAATGCACCTTAATCTTGACGACAAGAAGATGGTGTTTGAGTCATGGCTCACTCCTGATGCCACAGGACTGAAGGGCTGCATGCAGACACCATGTCAGACACCATGGCGCACGGTAATCGTGAGCGATGATGCACGCGATATGCTGGCAAGTAATCTTATCCTCAACCTCAACGAGCCATGTGCTCTCGAAGATGTGTCTTGGATAAAGCCAATGAAGTTCTGCGGTGTTTGGTGGGAGATGATTGTGGGCAAGAGCTCATGGCATTACACCGACGAATATCCGTCAGTAAAGCTCGGCCAGCTCGACTATTCAAAGGCAAAGCCTAACGGCCGCCACCTCGCTAACAACAAGGATGTGCGCCGCTATATCGACTTCGCTGCTGCCAATGGCATCGACCAGGTGCTCGTAGAGGGATGGAACGAAGGTTGGGAAGACTGGGCAAACATGTGGAAGTGGGACGTGTTCGACTTCATCACTCCTTATCCTGATTTCGATATCAAGGCTCTCAACGAGTATGCACATTCTAAGGGTGTACGCCTGATGATGCACCATGAGACATCTTCAAGTGTTACCAACTATGAGCGTTGGATGGAGCAGGCTTACTCGCTGATGAACAAATATGGCTATACCGCTGTGAAGAGCGGTTATGTGGGCGATATCATCCCACGCGGTGACCACCACTATAGTCAGGCTATGAACAACCACTATCTTTACGCAGTGAAAGAGGCTGCCAAGCACAAGATTATGGTCAATGCGCACGAGGCAACACGTCCAACAGGTCTGTGCCGCACTTATCCTAACCTCATGGGCAATGAGAGTGCGCGCGGAACAGAGTATGAGGCATTTGGCGGTAGCAATCCCGATCATACCGTAATCCTTCCGTTCACCCGTCTGCAGGGCGGTCCTATGGACTATACACCTGGTATTCTCGAAACTCAGTTGAAAACATGGAGCGACAATCCTCATTTCGTTCATACTACACTTGTTGGTCAGTTGGCTCTCTACGTTACTATGTATAGCCCGATACAGATGGTTGCCGACCTGCCAGAGAACTATGCCAAGTTCGACGATGCCTTCCAGTTCATCCGCGACGTGGCTGTAGATTGGGACGACTCAAAATATCTTGAGGCAGAACCTGGCGACTATATCACTATCGCCCGCAAGGCAAAGGGCACCGACAACTGGTTTATCGGTGGCAAGTGCGATGAGAACGGGCATAAGTCGGTTGTCAAGCTCGACTTCCTCGATGAGGGCAGTAAGTACGAGTGCGCCATCTATCAGGATGCCAAGGATGCTCACTACGAGACTAATCCAAAGGCCTACACTATTGTTCGCCGCACAGTGAAGAAGGGCGACGTGCTGAAGTTGCAGCAGGCACCAGGCGGTGGCTTCGCCGTTTCTTTGAAAAAGATTTAGAATGTTTTGAAATAAAGACAAATGAGAATTCGTTAAAATCGTTAAAATCGTTAAAATCATTGTTTTAGACATAAAGACTGATATATTTCAACGACAACTACGAGTTGATGAGCAAATGCGAATAATTAAACGAATTTAGCGAATTAAACGTGAGAAATAAGACAACAAGAAATTAATGCATTACAACGCCTTTGTAACTCAACTACAAGGGCGTTGTAATGTTTCTACACGATGCTTGTAATGGTTCTACACGGCGCTTGTAATCGGATTACAAGATTTTTGTAGAAAACTTGTAATTGTTAAATGGTTTTCGGGGCGTGGTTTATTGTTTTTTTAAGGCAATTCGTTTAATTGGTGTAATTAGTGGTTTTGCTCATCAACATGTCGTGGTTTGGACAGAAAAACAATCTTTATCTGTTGCTGAGGTGATTAATTTCTAGTCAGGTTCACTTTGATGTTATTGTGGGATATACGACAAATATTCTCGATAAACTTTTCCTTATCCTTGGGAGAAATTATTATTTCATCATAGCCGTATTTTATTCTTAGCCTGTCTAATGAAGACGCGGGTGCCGACAACAATGTTCTTGTTGCTGATATTTCCGTAATTTTATTAATGTCAACACATTCAATATAAAGATTAGCGCAGTAGATATACAATTTGTCATTTTCTATTGTATATTTAATACTGAAGAGAAACATTGATATTATTGCTAAGGTGAGAACAATAATACCGATACCAATCCACGACTTGTTATCATAAACTGCAAGTATTATCGAGACTATCATGACACCATAGACTAAGACAATTAGCCAAGTGTCAACTTTGGATTTGTATACTTGTTTCATTACTATTGTTGGTTTTATTATATATGCAAAAGTACAATAATAATAGCAGATTGCAAAATATTGAGTTTGTAATCTGCCAAACAATAATTATTTATTCTAAAATCTGAGGTAAAATAGTATTTGTTTGCTCTTTGACAAAGAATCTTAATAATTTGTTGTACTTTTGCAATCATGAAAATTAAGGCAATAAGAACAACTATTTATATCATCTTTATTTTGTTACTCTCTGCTTGTGGCGATTTCGACTATCGCCCCGAGTTGTTGTCTATCGACAAATTGTCGTCCGATAATCCCAAGCGTGCAATAAAGCAACTTGACTCGCTTAAAGCTGAAATGCAAACTGCTCCAGAACATGAGCAAATGTATTACCAGCTGCTTCGCATCAAAGCGACCGATAAGGCATATATAGATCATACATCAGACAAAGAAATTCAGAAACTTTTAGACTATTACGAATCTGCAGGAAGCGATAAGTCTCTTTTAGCAGAGGTCTATTATTATGCAGGAAGTGTTTACCGCGACCTCAACGATGCGCCACAGGCATTAGAATATTTCCAGAAAGCCCTTGATGCCTTACCCGCAGATGGGAATATTACACTTAAAAGTAACATATACAATCAAAGTGCCCATCTTTTCCTATATCAGAATTTGTATACCGAAGCACTTAAAATGTTTAAGGAATCATATATTTGTGATAGTATAAAGAATGACACAACAGCACTTATTTATAGTTTAAGAGATGTTGCTTTTACTTTCGATGCTATAAATCAAAAAGATAGTAGTTTTTATTATTACAATAAAGCGTATAATCTGGCGGAAAAGTATAATAAATATGAACTTAAAGAACATATTCTGGGGCAAATGGCCGCATATTATCTACATGCCAAAGAATATGATAAAATGTACGAATGCTTAAAACCCAATTTGTATCATAGCAAAAGAAAAGACAAAATAACTAGCTATAATCTAGCTGCAATAATGTTTATGCGAATAGGAATGTATGATTCTGCGCATTATTATTGCAATAAGGTGTTAGAAAATGGCAAGATGACAACAAAGCAAACCGCCATTTACAATCTTTTAAAGATATACTCCCAAAGAAAAGACTACGAGAATATTCAAAAAATGCTAAAGTTGTACACGTTATATACAGACTCTGTAAACAAGACCACTGCTATTGAGGCTGTTGCACGTATGAACTCATTGTATAATTATCACATAAGAGAAAGAGATAACCTTTTACTAAAAGAGGAAAATAAAAATAATCTCATAAAAATTTTCATTGCTGTCATAATTTCTATTATAACAATCTTCGTACTTATTATATATGGTATTAGAACAAAACATAAGCATCAGCAATACAGGAATCAGATAAACAATCTTAAACGCCTGAGACATGAAGAGTATCTAAGAAGTGAGGAATATATACAGAAAAACTTAAAAGAAATAGAGCGTCTTGAGGCTGAACTTTCTAACACCAGCGATGAGAACTACATGTTGAAAGAAAAGTTGAAAGAAAAGGTTGACGAACTTGTTCTTGCCAACAACAGGGCGCACACTGAAATTGAAATTAAGCAAAAGCAAAGAAATAAACTTATGGTTTCAATAGCCAACGATATAATCAATAAGAGGATTGCGCAACAGAAACCACTGAACAAAAAAGATTGGCAAGAAATCAACGAATGCATAAACGAGATATTGCCTGATTTCAAAACAAACCTGTATAGTTCTTGTAGTGTAAGCGAGCAGGAATACCACATGTGCATACTCATCAAAATGGATATTGGCAATAAAGAAATGAGCGAACTTCTTTGCAGAAGTACAAGTGCCATATCGCTTGCAAGGAAGAGATTGTATGCTAAAATCTTTGACAAAGAAGGAACAGCAAAACAATTTGATGAGTATGTAAAGACGCTGTAATACAGAGATTTATGGATATCGTGTAAATTTTATGTAAATTTTTATTACCGTCGCTTACTTAGATGTAAATTTTTTGTAAACTTGTTTTTGTAGATTTTTTTTATATTTGTTTTTACCTTTGCAGCACAAAAATATTAATTAACTGTAAATGTAAAAACAAATGAAAGAAAAAATCAAAGTAAGCCTAAGGTACCGCATAGGGTACTTCGCAATTATGCTGATTGTTTATTTGTTGTTTCTTTTGTGGGATTATCATATTAGGGACAATAAAGAATGGATTTTGTATAATGCAATACAATGGGGCATAATGTATGCTGTTATTTATGTCGTTTTTATTGGCCGCATGAAAATAGAAATTGACGATAGAAATTTAATCTGCAAACCATTTAACTCTTATTGTAAAAAGACGATTCGATTAGATTGCATAAATTATGTTATTGAAGAAAAAAGCTTTATAAAGAGAGTCATTGTGTATTATAACAATGGGCAAAAAGTTATTCTGCATCCAGAGGAGCCTAAGGCTTTGGTTGAAAAGTTGAAAAAGATAAACCGATATTAATTTAACTGAATATTAACTTAACCAATGGTAATTTGTACTTTAACGAGTTAAATTGCCATTGGATTATAACCAAACTCGCGGTTAACATATTTGATTTGCTTACTTTTGCAGCGTCTTTAAAAAATTAATTTAAAATAAGTATGAAACCATTTAAAAGAATTACAATCAAAGCCATTATGTGCTTTTTGATTTTCTGTGCTTTCAGCCAGAACACAAGTGCCCAGGAAACTACAAAGAGTTGGTTGGATCCGCTTCATCTTGAAACATCTTTTGAGGCTGGTTCACAGCATAAACAATTGATGCCGTTCGGCATGAAACTGGATTTGAACTATAATTTAGGTAAGGTATTCTCTATCCATGCCATTGGTCAGGCAGACTATTTTGTGCCAAAGAATGGAATGACGGCAGATTACAACAAAGCAATTAATATTGGTGGCGGTGTTGGTTTCAAACTGTTTCCAAAATTAAAGGATTTCAACACCTTCGAGCTAAGGGCTGATGTTACAACAACAGTAAACAGCACCGATTTAAAGAATACTACATATTCTGCAGGTATCTATTGGTATGGCGAGAGAAGCAAGCGTGGCATATCACCTGTAATAGGCATCGGTTATAAGTTCCGCGATTATCGTAATGAAGGTTTCTCTAACTATAGCGGATATTACGTATCGTTGGGCTTGAGATTCTAGAAAATATTATTAATTGTCTTTATATAGCAGATTACAAGCACAATGTTTTGCAATCTGCTATTATTATTGTACCTTTGCAAACATAATCAACAATAAACTAAATTTACGACAATGAATTTTAATAAATTTGCTTTGATGGCAAAGACGGTGTTTCCGCGTATTGCCTTGCTGCTGATAGCAGTACTCCCTGTTGTGGAATCTTCAGACAAGATGTTCTACACAAATGTAGTACTTATTTTTTTACTGTTTGCTTCGTGGGTAATATGTGCTGCACGTGTGTATAATATCGACAAGACTCAGTTTGTTAACTATATGACCGACAGCCCGAAAGATGCTTTGATTGACATTGCCATATCTGTGGTTGGTCTTCAGATATATTATTCAACTGCCCCGCAGTCAACAGTCAGTTTCTGGTGGCTGACTCTTGCTATTGCCGTTTTTGAATTGATTGCAGTGTTTAAAAAAGACGTTAATAATTTGCCAGTTGAGTATTATCGTGCAATATTCAATCACTGGGTGGTGCAGGTTTTGTTTGCTTTGCAATTGATTTTTAGTGTTGCTTCTTTATTTGGCTTCATTGAAACATCATTAGATACTGTATATCTTTTGATATTGGCTGTTGCCTATTTCATTGATTTGCTTCTTTGCAAAAAGGGAGTGTATAAAACCCTTATACCTGTGATTCTAATTTTAGCACAGAATGTATTGGTGATATTTTAAATTGAAACTCGCTTTGAAACCACGAATTACACTAATTTCACGAATCAATTATATTGAAAAGCAATTCGTTTAATTGGTGTAATTAGTTGTGGCTTTGATAAAAGGCATACTTTAATAAACAACGAATTAAACGAATTTGACGAATTAATTATATTGAAAAGCAATTCGTTTAATTCGTGTAATTATTCGCATTTGCTCATCTACTCGTAGTTGTGGCTTTGACAAAAATACATACATTAATAAACCACGAATTACACTAATTTCACGAATCAAGTATAATGAAAAATTCGCTTAATTGGTGTAATTTGTGGTTTGAGATAAATACAAACTTTGTATTCGTAGTACGGTTAGTAAACGACTTATTCCGCCTTTTCTACTGTTGCAATGCCTGTGGCGCTAATGCAAATACTGCTCTCGCTGAATGTGCGGGGTGATGCAATGGCAATGATTTCTTTACCATTAGCATCTTTTGCTACAAGTTTGTCTCCCTTGTTTATTTTCAGGTTGTTTACTATTACGCTCTTTTGCTTGCCTGCTGCATCAGGC
>X430_Giraffe__coassemble_96_pt1 | contig 19272 bp, 13 predicted proteins | sample X430_Giraffe__metabat2_high_PE_008 | metagenome-assembled genome bin X430_Giraffe
GGAATATGTTTGGCAAAATTAACTATTTTATTTTATTAAAGCAAGTATTTGCCTTATTTATGTTTTGATTATAAATAATAATTGCTAAATTTGCAGACATAAAAATATTTTTATGATTATAGGATATACAACTGGAGTTTACGACCTTTTCCACATAGGTCATCTTAACCTCCTGAAGAATGCGAAGGGCATGTGCGACAAACTTGTTGTCGGTGTGACCGTAGACGAGCTTGTGGCTTATAAAGGCAAGAAGTCAATGATTCCCTTCGAGGATAGAATAGAGATTGTGCGCAGCATCAAATATGTTGATGCCGCCGTGCCACAGTATGACATGGATAAGCTTACTGCCTGCAAGAAACTGGGCGCCAAGTTCCTGTTTGTTGGCGACGACTGGTATGCCACAGACAAATGGCGCGAGTATGAGAAACAGTTCAATGCCGAAGGCATCCAGATAGTTTACTTCCCTTATACCAAGGGCATATCGTCAACCCAGATAACCAAAGCATTGAATGCTGTGCGTGGTGATAATCTGGAGGATGTGAAGTAAATTGGCTCTTTTAGTAAACGAGTTGACAAGTTGACGAGTTGACAAGTTGAGTGCACTTGAAAGTAATGGCCTTTAACTCCCTTTGACTTCTGGCTACTTAATTCAATTGGCAAGTTGAGTGATTTACTTGCTTAACCTCATAACCCCAAAACCTCAAAAAAATGATAGACAAGAATTTTTGTTTAAGCTCATATATAGCTTTCCGCTATATCTTTAAAGAAGGCGTAAATTTCTATAAAGGTATGGCACACAAGCATTTCAAACCCATTGCCGACGATAAGCGTATAGCAGTGGCAGATGCAAAGGAGATAGATAGCGACATACAGGCGCAGTTTGATGCTCTTTACGAGAAGTATGATAATATCGGCATACTGCTCTCAGGCGGTATGGACAGTGCTATCCTTGCTTCCTATCTCAAACCAGGCAGTCATGCCTATACATTCGTGGCACAAGGCACCAAGGTGTTTAATGCCGACGAGGAGCGCGCCGCTCATTACTGTAAGAAGTTTGGTTTGCATCACCATCTGGTCGACATCTCTTTCGACGACTATAAGGAATACACTCCTATCGTGATGAAGACCAAGTGTGCGCCGGTACACTCTATCGAACCGCAGATATACAAGGCTGCCCTGATGGCAAAGGCCGACGGTGTGCAGATGATTGTGGTGGGCGAGAGTGCCGACCTTATCTTTGGCGGTATGGACCAGCTTATTTCCAAGGATTGGCTGCTCGACGACTTTGCCAAGCGCTACACCTTCCTCGACCCACAGTTGGTGCTTGAGAATCCTGCTGATGTGAGCGAACTCTATGAGCGTTTCCGCCAAGGCGAGCATATCGACTTCCTGTCGTTTATGGACAATGTGTTCTCTATCGAGAGCAGCAGCTCGTATATGAATGCCTTTGCCACAGCCGAACTGCCATACTACGACCCATACGCTCGTCTTGTGATGCGCGACCCGCTCGACCTGCACCGTGTAAGAAACGGCGAACCAAAGTATCTGGTGCGCGACCTCTATGCCATGAAGTATCCAGAGGTGCCCATCCCCGACAAGATACCTATGCCACGCCCTGTGGATATGATATTCAAAGACTGGGCTGGTCCGCAGCGCAAGGAGTTCCGCAAGGACATACCGATGGACAAACTCACTGGCAACCAGAAGTGGCAGCTATGGTGTGCAGAGCAGTTCCTTAACACATACGATAAATGAAACGTAAGTGGATAATACTGAAACAGAGAATAGCAGAATGGTGGCTTAATAACATAGGCTACCATTTTGCTGCATGGCGCCAGCAGCGCTTTGTCAAAAGCCTGGAAGGCCGCAACGAGATAAGGGTGGCTTTCGTGGCCAACAATGTGGCCATGTGGAAATATCAGTCGCTTTACGACCGTCTGCAGCAAGCCCCGCGTTTCAAACTCTTTGTTGTTCTCTCTCCCTCCATCAGTTATCAGCAAGAGCACAGGATGCGTGACCTCTTGGCCATGCGCACATATTTCTCAGAGCATAGGATTGATTTTGTTGACTGGAAGATAGAGAATGGCGAAGAAGCCATTGACATAAGAAAGGCAATCAATCCCGATATTGTTTTCTACACCCAGCCATATCATGGCGTTTATCATCACAAGCACTGTTTCCTGAATTTCACCGACCGCCTGCTCTGCTATTACCCATACGCCTTCCTGCAGATACAGGATAAGTATATCTACGACCAGGTTTACAATAACATTGCGTGGAAGATTTATCTGGCCAACGACTACTCTCGCGATGATGCCCGCATGCTTGCCCGCAACAAGGGCAGAAACGTTGTTGTGGTGGGCTACCCCAGCAGCGACCTCTATCAGAATATCGAGTTGCCCGAAGTGTGGAAAGATGATAACCACAGCCGCAAGCGCTTGATATGGGCGCCTCATTTCACGGTGGCCAACGACGGGTCGGCATTCTCACGCTCTAACTTCCTGTATCTGTCCGATTTCATGTTGCAACTTGCAGATAAATACAAGGACAAACTGCAGATAGCTTTCAAACCGCATCCAAGTTTGCTGCGTGAACTTTATAATCATCCGGAGTGGGGACCTAAGCGCACTGATGATTATTATAACCAGTGGAACAGCAACCCTAATACCCAACTTGAAACAGGCGACTATGTGGCATTGTTCAGTGGCTCGGATGCCATGGTTCATGATAGCGGCTCGTTTATTGTTGACTATCAGTATTTCCGCAAACCGGTGATGTATGTATCGCAAGACATTGCCTTGTCAAAGAAATATGGCAACGACTTCAGCAAGATGGCTTACGACCAGCATTACATAGGAAAGACATACGAAGACATAGAGCGTTTCATCGTAGAAGTGGTGCTTGAGGGCAATGACACAATGAAATCATCACGCGATGAGTTCTATAGTAAATTCCTGTTGCCTCCAAATGGCAGGAGTGTGGCAGACAATACATACGATGACATTGTAAAGTCTATTGGACTATGACTTCTTTGCCCTGCTGCCTGTCAATACGTTAAGCAACTTAGGCATAAATCGTTTCATTATCATATATGCCATTATGCAAATACCATATATGATACATGGGGTGATGATATATTCTATAGTTTTTATAAAAGGTTCTTCGCACCCCATGAATATGCCTTTGGCTATAAAGAAGCCTAATGGCAAGGCAATGTCATGGTGAAAAGCATATACGAAAAAACTGCTGTCTGAAAGAATTGGATGGTTGGGTATCTTCCATCTTCTTTCCTTTATGTAGTACGTTATGTTAATAAAGGCAAGCGTTCCTGATATTGTATAAAGGGGTTCTAGCTGATAACTCCAAAAAGGTGAAATATTGCTTGTCGCAACAATGGCACATAGAGAAACTAATGATATTGCATATAAAAACACTCTTGTAGCCTTGTTGCTTGTGTATATGTGTCTGCCGTTGATGCTTAGGTATGCACCCAAAGTGAAGAAATATACGGCAGACAAAGTTAAACTTATTTCAGGCCACAAGCGTAAGAGAAATAAGACAGTTAACAATGCTATGCCGATTCCCTTGACTTTCTTGACAAAAACATATACCAAGGGACTTAGCAGGACCATTAATATCAAGTCGCGGATAAACCAAAATGTGCCAAGAAAAGGTTTTGTCTTTAATGCATGCATATTAAAAAGGTTCACCTGCTCTGTGTATTGTCTTTGGTGATCCCAGAAAAAACAATTCAAATCAATGCTGCTAAGATAATTATGAATTGTTTCTGATGGTAGTTTGCCTAAATGTATTTGCGCTATTATAATCAATATTGCACAAGGAACCACAAAGACAGGCCAAAGTATATAAGGCACAAGTAGGGTCCTTAACCTCGATGAAAGTTTTGACTTGTAAACACTCAAGTCAAAGTGCTCAATTTTATTGAAAAACAAAAAGCCAGATATAAGGAAAAAGGCTGGTACTGCTATTGCGGCAAAACTGCCAGACAGTAAAATCTTGATTATATTATATATATCAGAACCAGACAGGTTAGTCCATTCAAAGTCGTAATAAACCGAACCCATGCAGTGTTGCATGACAACAATGAACGTCAAAGGGAATCTTATGTCTTTGATTATTTCAGAGTCTTTATTATTCATCAGTCGGATGGTGTATGTGTATGGAAAACTATATTGCTGTGCAAAAATACAATTATTTATTGAAAAAAAGCAAACATACTATAAAACGACATGTATAAATGATGAAATTTGTCATGTTGCTATTGTTTTGTTGGCAAGCATTTTTAAAAAAACTATGAATATAATTAAATAAATGAATAATTAATTGTATTTTTGCATGTCGCTAATATATGTATTATGGCAGAAGGCAAGAAGGTTAGATTAGAGTGGCTTGATGCCCTACGTGGTTTTACAATGATTTTGGTTGTGGCCAATCATGTCAGTCAGATGGGATTTGGACAGGAATGGAAACAGTCGTCTGCATTGTCATTCCTGATACTGTTCCGCATGCCATTATTTTTCTTTGTCAGCGGTTTCCTAGCATATAAGGCTTCTCAGGTTTGGAGTCATGTAGAACTTGGCAAGCTGATGTTGAAGAAAGTTCGTTTACAGATAATACCGACAGTAGTCTTTTTTCTTTTAAGCTGTTTTATTATACATCCAGATTTCTGTGAATATGTAGTCAGGAATTTCCATTCGCCAATGAAAGGAGGCTATTGGTTTACCATAGCCCTGCTTTGGATGTTCATAATATATTATTTGTTTTCTTATTTTGAGAGCAAGCTCCGAGTGCGTTCATGGGTTCCAATCGCATTGTTTTTTCTGGCTTCGCTTGTTCTTTATGAAACCTGTTATCTTCCAAAATACTTTGCTTGGGCGCAGGGCTATCGTGGTGAGAGAATACAATGGTTATGTGATACAAGTCTTAATCAGGTGTTCATGTACTTGCCTTTCTTTGTCTTTGGTATAATAGTACGTCGTTATTGGGAACAAGCACAGAAAATAATGGATTCTAAGTGGTTCTATCCTATTGTGATTGCAATAGTGATTTGGGCAACGGTTGACTACTTGAAACTGCACGTTCTGCGTATGGCATGGGCAAATGTGCCAAGTACACTGGCCAAGTTTGGACTGCTGATAATTGTTTTTATGTATTTCAGGCACTATAAGGAACATTTTACAAAGTTTACATTAGCAGGCAACTGTCTGCAATATATAGGTAGGCGCACGCTGGACATCTATCTCATTCATTTCTTCTTTATGCCCAATGTGCCGGCCATTGGCTCTTTCCTGAATTTAAACAGGGGAAACTTTGTACTCGATATTGTGCTTTCGGTGGCTATGGCTTTAGTTATTATCGGCTTTTGTGTGGTAGTCTCAAACATTCTTCGGGTAAGTCCGTTGTTCCGTAAATACCTATTCGGTAAATAATCTTTTTTATCTTGGCTTTGATATTTTAGATTTTAGGAAATCAATAGATTCTAAAAATATCGTAGATTTGAAAACCCATAATACGAGGCAATATGAAATACATGCCATCATGGCTTTTGTGATAAAAGAAACATAAAGGTTGCTTATTCCAGAGGTGGCAAAGTGTGTAGTGGCAACGATTACCGTTGATAAAACCAGATAGGGCGATATGTCTTTAACTATTTCTCTTAACTTTATCCCTATTTCTTTTTTCGCATATCTGTGCCAAACAAGCAACCATGCAATATTGATAAACGTATAGACATAAATCATGAAATAAATCCCTCTACTGGCAGAAAGACATACAGATATTAGTTGTATAGTGCATAAAGCTATGGTGCACCACATATATGTTGCTGATTTTCCCCTGCTTATTATCAGGTTGGAGAAAAGACCCGATATGGAATAAAAAGCGCCAGAGATACAAAGTATCTGTAGTATTTTTACACTTTCAATCCATTTGTCTGTCAGAAGAATCACAATTAGTTCTTCTGCAATAAGGGCTAATCCCATCATGGCTGGAAAACTGATGAATGCAGTAAACCGCAGCAACTTTCTGAAAATATTCTTCTGTCTTGTTATATCATTTTCTGTACGCGCAAATACGGGTTGAGAAATGCCGTTCAGTGTATTTGATATCAAAAGTATTCCCATTGAATTCCATTTGCTGGCTTGTGTGTAGTTGCCGACAACATGTGGAGTATAGAATCTGCCTAATAATACGGTTAGTACGTTGTTGTTTATTATGTAGAAAAAATTAGTTACAATAAGTTTGCTGCTGAATCCAATCATCTCCTTGATAGGGGAGAAGTCGATTTTTAGTGATGGCAACCATTTTGCATAATAGAAACTCAATAGCGTAGTGACAAAAACGTAGATAATTGTTTGAGTCGCAATACCCCAGTAAGCAAAGCCGTAATAAGCTAAAGTTATTCCTGTTATTCCTGAGATAAGAAGGCTTGATATGGAAATAATGGTATTTTCGCGCACCATCATATTCCTGAACAGATATGCTCGTGGCGCGACGCCAAGACTTGTTAAGAAGAAACCAATGAAAATGTATCTTGCAAGAGATGTCAGTTCTGGGGTGTTGAAAAAATCAGCAATTAAAGGAGAGCAAAAAAACAATATGATGTAAAAGGATATGCTTATCAGTGAGCATGTCCAAAACACAGCGTTGTAATCGTTCGCGCTTACTTCTTTCTTTCTGTTGATGGCAGATATCAATCCGCCTTCTTGTAATGCGGCGGCCATCAGAGAAAAAACCGATAGCATACCCACCATGCCATAGTCTGATTGTGTAAGCAGGCGTGCGAGAAATATTCCAAATATCAGGTTGAGGACTTGTTGTATAGCATTACTCAGTCCTCCCCAAAGCAAACCTTTTGCGGTTTTCTCTTTAAGACTTTCCATTCTATGCAAAAGTAGTATGAAATAATTGTAGTTCAAAATTATTTCTAAATAAATTATGTTTATTAACATGAGTTTTAAATAAATATGGTATATTTGCATCGTTTTTTATATAATTATATTAAATGAGGAAGGTCGCTTTTGTTGATTTTTGGGGAAGTTTTCATCATGATAATTTCTTGATTACAGATTTGATAAGAGAAATATGTGATATCGAGATTGTTGATGTAAAGGATGCCGAATATGTTTTTTATTCTGTGTTTGGCGATAAGCATTGGACTGCTCCTGATGATAGTATAAAGATATTCTATACAGGTGAAAATCTTGCACCTGATTTTAATGCATGTGATTATGCCATTGGGTTTGAATGGATGACATACGAAGACAGGTATATGCGTTTCCCATTGTATTATCGTTACCCAGATGTTAACGAATTAATGGAGAATAGGCATCTGCAGGATTTGGATGCAGTAAAGAAGAGCAAGTCTGGATTTTGTAGTGTCACTGTGAGTAATTTCAATCGTGACCCGATGTTTGTAAAACTATTTGACAAGTTGTCTGAATATAAAAAGGTTGATTCAGGTGGTGAATGGCGTAATAATATAGGAGGCAAGGTAAAGGATAAGTTGGAATTCGATAAAAGTCACAAATTTTCTATCGTTTGCGAAAATAGTGCCCACTCAGGATATACTACGGAAAAACTGGTGCAGGCTTTGGCTGCAAATTGCATACCTATTTATTGGGGCGACCCGAACGTGTCAAAGGTGTTCAATCCCAAGACATTCATCAATGTGTCCGATTATGCCACTCTCGAAGAACTAGTTGAATATGTAAAGAAGGTTGATGCTGACGATGACTTGTTTGTTTCTTACTTGAAAGAGCCTGTGCTCCTTGACCAGCAGTATTGTAAGGATGTGCAGATAGGGCTATTGCGCAAGTTCATTTACAACATCTTTACTACTCAGCTTGACAAGGCGCAGCGTAGAAATCGTATTCTTAGTGGCAAAATGTATATAGATGACAGAAAAAAGCAGACAGGCAGTCTTTCATACAGGGTTAATAAAAAGTATCACAAATTTGTTTGGGATGTAAAGACGAACCTAAGACGCCTTTATTGGGGTTATAAAGGTCGGGGGTGAATGTTGTTTATGACGGAATTTCCGTGATGCAAATATACAATATTTATGTTGAAATGTCAAAATGAAGTCGTCATTTTTAGGGTCATTCGTTTGTTTTCATCTCGTTTTTCACATGGTTTCTGTATTGAGTGGGAGATGCACCTGTTATCTTTCTGAACACCCTGATGAAATAGGCTGTATCGCTGAATGACAAACCCAGAGCAATGGCTTTTACCGTCATGTCTGTACTGGCAAGTAGCATTTCAGCACGTTCTATTTTTCGTTTTGTTACATAAGCCATAGGTGTCTCATGCATGGCCTGCCTGAAGCAACGTATGAAATGGTCTTTAGAGAGGCATGCCTCTTTTGCTAACTGCTCAATGGTTATTTCTTCGTATATATGAGTCTTTATATAGTTGATGATGGATTTTACTCTTGTGTCTGACGACATTTCCCGAGGTTTTACACATCTTATTATATGCGACATCAGCAGATAGAGGATGCCGCGTGACTCAACTTTGTCTGGGTACGAACGCTCTAGATTATTCTGCAAGTTCTGCATATAAGTGGCTTGGTTGTCATATGTTACTGGATTGGAGTGAGCCAGTTTCATATGTGGGTTTATGTCACATAATCTTTGGCATAACCATTTCTCTGTTTCCGAAACTTCGACCTCTATGGGCCTTTCAATTTCTTCAAGTATCATTCCGTCAAAGCTCTGCTCATGTATATGTATATAATAATGTGTAAAGATTGAATCACATATATAGTTATGTGTCATATATGGCGGTATGAAATAAAGATGTCTGGGGCGTAAAGGCATGCTGCCATATGCCGTTTCTATAATGGCCTTGCCGTTAACAACATAATATAGCCGGGCGAAAGGACTGCGCACATTCTTCCAGTTCCAGTCGGCATTGTGTTCTGCCAATCCCACACTAAGGGTGTAGAGTTGCAAATTGCTGATATCTTTATTCATACAGTATGCAAATATAGTGAAATATCGATAAAGTGCAACGATTTGTCTGTATTATCTATCTTTTTTGCCTTTATTTTCTATACCTTTGCAAAAAAATAATGCAATAAATTATCTTTAAACCGATAATATGAGAACAATATCTTTGTTGCTGATAACTTTATTTTGTTACCTGACCGCTAATTCGCAGACTCTTGTTGAAGGAGGGCAGTTTATGGACTTGATTATGCCGATGAATGGTTCGGTTGCTTCAGACGCTTCGGTATGGGGTGATGTCAAACCTCGGTGGACCGACAACGGCGTTGAAGACAATGTGCGTTCCTATTGGGGAGGAAATATAGTCAGAGGTGAGGATGGCAAATACCACATGTACATAGCAGGCTGGCCTGAGAACAGCAGCCGTGGTCATGCCACTTGGTCAAGTGGTTCACGTATTTACCATGTAGTGTCTGATAACGTGAGTGGTCCTTATGCCTTTGTAGCAGACATTGGTGCAGGTCATAATCCCGAGATATATAAGACTGGTGATACCTATGTGATATATAAGATTAGTCAGCTGGGGTATTATAAATCAAAATCACTTGGCGATGTGTGGGAAACTGGGAAATACGAGTTTGATTTGAGAGGACGTAATCTCATTGCTGGAGAAAACCGGGAGACGAGTCTTTCCAACTGTACTTTCGCAAAGCGTCAAGACGGCTCGTTCCTTATGGTTGACCGCGGTGGCAGTGTATGGATTAGCCGTGACGGTCTTACGGATGCATGGCATCAGATTACAGATAAGACCACTTATAGTGGCAATCGCCGATATTTTGAAGACCCTGTAATATGGCGTGACCATTTGCAGTATCACATGATTGTTAATGACTGGAATGCCCGCATAGCATATTACAATCGTTCGCTCGATGGACGTACCTGGGTGGTAGAAGCTGGTGCGGCTTATAGTGCCGACGAGACAAAATATCCAGTAATATTCTCTGTACATGCCGATGGAACTCAAGAGCGATGGCATAAATATGAGCGCCCGAAGGTGTTACAAGATAGTATTGGGCGTGCAGAATTTATAAATTTTGCAGTTATTGATACAGAAAAGTCAAGTGACCTTGGTGATGACAGTCATAGTTCAAAGAACATTGTAATGCCGCTGGTAAAGCCATTGATTATGGAAGTGCTGAACGAAGAACCGCTGAATAGCAATACTACAGAGATAAAAGTAAGAATAAAGGCTGAGGATAATTTTAATCCTAATGTTGATTTGGATTTGCCTACGCTGGTTTTTGGCGCTCATGGCAAGGTAAATTATGGTTTGGGATTTAAAGTGTCAGGACACACAGCCGATGGCAATGACATGATAGTAACCTTTAGTGGGTCAAAGGGTGAAAGTGGAATAACTGAAAAAGAGTTTGCTCCAAAGATGCTTGGCAGGAAAACAGATGGAACCATTGCAGTGGGATATGCAAAAGTTCCAAACATAAACTATCTGCCGCCAATGCTTTCTGCGCTACGACCTGATGTGTCTTTATACGGAAAGACCATAGAAATGGATGTGGAAAACTATGGCCTGTCGTCATCGGAAGAAACAACCATTAAGGTTTATGATACCAGCAACACGCTTATAGGTGAGACAAAGATAGTTCCAGTTGCTCCTTTTGGAAAATGTAAGGCATCAATGGCAGTCAAGAGTACTGTCAAGAATAGGCTTTCCGGTTTTACAGTTGTATATTACAATGCCAATAATAAGGAAGTGGCAAGGGAATTTATACCAAATGATGAATTAATCCCGCTGTGGGACAAATTGCAGAGTGAAATAAATAATGCAAAACAATTGCTCAATGACTCAAAATACACAAATGGCAAGAAAGAACTTCAAACAGCAATAGATACAGCTGAACCCTATCTGGGGATGTATAACGCCGAGGCTATAGAAGCGGCATTGAAAAGTTTTATCAAGGAGTTGAATGCCTTTAAAATGAGCAATGCATCACCTGCAAATGGTGTTCTGCTTGTTGTGGAGAATTCTACCATGGATGCTATCGAACCATGGACAGTATTATACAATGATGCAACAGACAAACCCGGATTTAAAATAAATGCCAAGGGAGCTAACTATGGCTTTACTGGTAATTTCATGGAGATGTGGGTTAGTTCAGCAAACGCCTTTGGACGTGCTAACTATGCATGGCAAACCATAGAGCAAATGCCTGCTGGCAGATATAGATTGAAGGCAAAGGTAATTGCCCGTAGGCAGAGTGGCGGAACAATGGCACAGGGTGTGAGCATATTTCTTAACGAAGAAAATACCTCATGTGCTACTAATGCAGACATGGCTGAAGAGTTTTCTGTGATATTGTGGATGAAACAAGAGGGCGCGTTGAAGTTCGGACTGAATATCGAGGCCACAACCAATGCCAATTGGGTAGCATGGGATAACGTTGAACTTGAGTATTTCGGTACTGAAGAGGGTGATATAACCGAGACAGACCGCGGTTTGCATTTCAATGCAAATACTAGTTATTACTTTAAGAATGCCAGTTCAACCGCAAAATATGTCTATATAAGCAAACCCCAAAATAACCCAGGCGCTGACAACTCCGTTTATCGTACAGACAATAAGTCGGGCGCAGCAGAATTGGCTATCACTGACGCTGAAACAGAGGGACAGTTCTATGTGAAGGATGTGGAAACAGGTCTCTATCTCTCGGGTGAAACAGCAAATGCTTCTGGCGGCCAGTGGTTGTTCACCTCAACACCCGCCACTGTTGTTATCACCGACAACACCTCGTCGTTGCAGTCATCGTGGAAACTCACCGGTGATGCTTCCACGTTTTATCTTATAGGTAATGGCGCAGATATGTATGCAAATGCCTACAAGGCTTCAAGTGGTGATAAAGTGCAGAGCTACAAGGCTGCCGACCAAGGCAGCCAGTGGTATATCATCTCAACAGGCAAGACCATCGATACCGGCATTGCAGAAATAGGAAGCAACAATATTGCCTCCATATATTATACTTTGAGTGGCACACCCGTGGCAAAGCCAAATAAAGGTCTTTATATAGAACAAGCCAAAGACCGTAAACCTAGAAAAGTTATGGTAAAATAGTTTTTGTATATGGTAAGAAATAACATATTGCTTAGTGCATTTATCCTTGTTACGGGGTGCCTGCACACAACGGCACAGCCAGTTTGTCATGACAGAGTAACGTTAACTACTACTGTCCAACAACTGGATGCATCACCCGCTGGTCCGTTTGATGCCTCTTGGCAATCGCTGGAATCGAATTATAAGACGCCAGCGTGGTTTATGGATGCCAAGTTCGGTATATTTATCCACTGGGGTCCTTACTCTGTAGCCGCAGCTGGTAGCGAATGGTATCCAAGACATATGTATGCCGGCATGGCAAAACATCATAGAAATGTTTGGGGCAGCCAGAAACTCTTTGGGTATAAAGATTTTATACCATTATTTAAGGCCGAAAAGTTTGATGCCGAGCAATGGGCACAACTGTTCAGAGATGCTGGAGCGCGCTATGTAATACCTACTGCCGAGCATCATGACGGTTTTGCTATGTATGATAGCAAACTAACCAGGTGGGATGCCAAGGACATGGGACCATGCCGTGATGTGATTGGCGAGCTGGCAAATGCTGTCAGGGCTAAGGGCATGAAGTTTGGTGTGTCAAACCACAGAGTGGAAAATTGGGATTTTATGTATCCTTCACTGCCACTTGACTCTACCGACCTCTTTGATGCCAACTATGCCGATTTCTACGGACCGCCTCAGAAACCTACAGAACAATCGGCCATGGGACCTAAAGCAAAACGCGTAGAGGCCAATGGTGCCACAGAGGCTGTTATCGATGAGGCTGCAGCTGAGGGACGCCATCCGCAAAGTGATGAATTCTTGAACGAATGGCAAGTGAGGGTTATGGAACTGGTTGACAAATATCAGCCAGACCTGATATTCTTTGATAATGGAGTGAATTATCGTTCTATGGACCCATGGAAACTCAAGATTGCCAAATACTACTATAATAGTGCCAGCCAATGGGGGCGTGAGGTAAGCTTGCTCTCAAAGGGCAGAGCCTATCTGCATGGTTCAATACTTGATTGCGAACGTCAAGCGAGAGCGCCAAAGGAAAAGACCGAAAACTATTGGCAGGTAGATGAACCTATAGGACATAAATTCGGCTATGTAGAAGGTTTGCAACTGAAAAGTGCTGATGGCATCATACGCAGTCTTGTAAACAATATTTCTAAAAACGGCAATCTCTGTCTAAATGTCTCGCCTCGTGGTGATGGAAGCATTCCTGAAGATCAGCAGAAAGTGTTGCGACGTATAGGTGAGTGGTTGCGCCAGTATGGTGAGGGTGTTTACAATACGCGAGCTTATGTTGTCTCAGGTGAGAACAATGTCAGATATACATGCAAGGGCAATAGTCTTGTCTATGCTTTTGTGTTGAAATGGAACGGCAAACCTTTTGCTATTAGTGCTATTGGTAAAGGAAGGATTAAAAGTGTCGTGGGACTTCACGATGGCAAACCTGTTGCCTTCACAAAAACAGATAATGGTTATATGGTTGAGGCATCATCCGAAAACGTGTCCGATCCCGCCGTCTGTTTTCGTATAGAGTTGGAATAATTATATAGATTACATTGCAACCTCACCGCCTCCCAACCAAAAAACTAAAAAAACGCGAAAACGTCACTTTAATGTTTAACACGCTGATAACCAGTTGGTTCATTAAAGTGACGAACTTTTTCGTGTCGTCACTAACGTCACTGCTGCAAAACAAGTTGTTTTGGTCTTCAAAACCTATCTCTTTGCAATGCAAAACCTATCATTTGGCAGACCAAAACAACTTGTTTTGTTTTTAAACAGTTTTTTCAGGTTATAAACCCTCATCGCTCATCGTTCATCGCTCATCCATTATGTGTTTTCCAGAAATCACTTGTCAGTTTTTGCTGTGTTAAACTGATTTACTTGTCAATATTTTATTTGTTTTACTAAAGAACTTGTCAACATTTTTTGTTGCTTCCTAAAATGCTTGGCATGTTTGTTCTGTCGGATATCATCCCCCTCTAGCTCCCCCTTTCCAAGAGGGAGAACGGTTTGCTGACTCGCAAATGTCTTTTATCTTCCTTTATCTCCCATCCTTTCCATCCCCCTCTAGCTCCCCCTTTTTCTATCCTGAGCTTTGTCGAAGGGGCAAGAGGGAAAATGGTTTGCTAGCAAAAACAAATTAGGCGCACCAAACAGTGCGCCTAATGTCATATTGTATCTATCTTCTCCCCTCTCCAGGGAGAGGGGCGGGGGAGAGGCTTTATCCCACCTGACTGCCTGGCTTAACCTCGCGCAATACAGATGTGACGCGGAGGGAACCGTCGTGGTCGACAGCAGAGAGAATCATGCCCTGACTCTCGATGCCCATCATGGTGCGTGGAGCAAAGTTGGCAACGAAGAGCACCTGCTTGCCTACAAGGTCTTCAGGATTGTTCCACTCTGCAATGCCGGAGAGGATGGTGCGGTCGGTGCCGCTGCCATCGTCGATGGTGAAGTGGAGCAGTTTCTTTGACTTCTTCACCTTCTCACAGCTCTTAACATAACCCACACGGATGTCGAGCTTTTCGAAATCCTCGAAGCTTACGGTTGGCTTGATAGGCTCTGCCTTGTAGGCTGCAGCCTCGTTGGCTTTCTTTGTTGCCTCAAGCTTGTCGAGCTGCTTCTGGATAACCTCGTCCTCAATCTTCTCGAACAGCAGTTCTGGCTCTGCCAACTGATGACCAGCCTTGATAAGGTCGGTCTGTCCGAGCTGTTCCCACTCGAAGCTGTCGATGTTGAGCATGCTTCTGAGCTTAGCACTGCTGAAAGGCAGGAATGGCTCGAAGGCGATGGCGAGGTTGGCCACCAACTGGAGTGATATGTTAAGGATGGTCTCCACGCGCTTAGGGTCGGTCTTCCATACCTTCCATGGCTCGCACTCTGTGATGTAGCGGTTGCCGATGCGGGCGAGGTTCATGGCCTCTTTCTGTGCGTCGCGGAACTTGAAGGTGTCGAGCAGTTCTTCTACCTTTGCCTTTACGTCCTTGAACTCGTTGAGCGCAGCGCTGTCTACATCCAGCAGTTCGCCACATGCAGGCACTACGCCACCCCAGTATTTCTTTGTGAGTTGCAGCGCGCGGTTTACGAAGTTGCCGTAAACAGCCACCAGCTCGTTGTTATTGTTGTCCTGGAAATTCTTCCAAGTAAAGTTGTTGTCCTTTGTCTCAGGCGCATTGGCTGTGAGCACATAGCGCAGCACATCCTGCTTGCCAGGCATATCCTCGAGATACTCGTGCAACCATACAGCCCAGTTCTTTGATGTTGAGATTTTGTCGTCCTCAAGATTCAGGAACTCGTTAGATGGTACGTTGTCGGGCATGATATACTTGCCGTGAGCCTTCATCATCACAGGGAAGATGATGCAGTGGAACACGATGTTGTCCTTGCCGATGAAGTGAACCAGACGAGTGTCTTCGTCCTGCCACCATTTCTCCCATGAGCCCCACTTCTCTGGTTCCTTGTCGCACAGCTCCTTTGTGTTTGACACATATCCGATAGGAGCATCGAACCAAACGTAGAGCACCTTGCCGTCGGCACCTTCAACCGGAACAGGAATACCCCAGTCGAGGTCGCGTGTCATGGCACGTGGCTGCAGGTCCATGTCAAGCCATGACTTGCACTGGCCATAAACGTTTGGACGCCACTCTTTATGATTCTCAAGAATCCACTCCTTGAGCCACTGCTGATACTCGTTGAGTGGCAGATACCAGTTCTTGGTGTCTTTGAGCACAGGTGTCTCGCCTGTCTCCTTTGAGCGTGGGTTGATAAGCTCTGTTGGCTCCAAAGCGCGTCCGCAACCCTCTTCACACTGGTTGCCGTAAGCCTGCTTGTGGCAGTATGGGCACTCGCCCACCACGTCGCGGTCGGTGAGGAACTTGCCGCTCTTCTCGTCGTAGAACTGCTTTGTGGTCTGCTCCACCAGCTTGCCCTCGTCATAGAGTTTGCGGAAGAATTCTGCTGCAAACTTATGGTGAATGTCAGAAGTGGTGCGGCTGTACACGTCGAATGAGATGCCGAACTCCTTGAAACTGTTTTTGATTATGTTGTGGTAGCGGTCAACAACATCCTGTGGGGTGATGCCTTCCTTGCGGGCACGCTGGGTAACAGGCACACCGTGCTCGTCGCTACCGCCGATGAATATCACCTCCTGCTTCTTCAGACGGAGATAGCGGGCATAGATGTCTGCTGGCACGTAAACACCAGCCAAGTGACCGATGTGAATACCTCCGTTGGCGTATGGCAAAGCCGAAGTGATGGTGGTTCTTTTAAACTTCTTTTGTTCCATATATATTGTCTTATTTGTTTCCAAACTGCAAAGATAAACAAATTAATGAAGAATGAAGAATGAAGAATTAAGAATTTGCTGCCGCGGTGCGATTGAAGAATATTTTAAGTGAAGAATGAAGAATTTTTTAAATGAAGAATTAAGAATTAAGAATGCGAAGCTGATGAGCGAAGGCGAATAATGAAGACGTGTTGATGAGCGAATGCGAATAATTTGCTACTGCGTTGCGATTGAAGAGTGAAGACGTGTTGATGAGCGAATGCAAATAATTTGCTGCCGCGGTGCGATTGAAGAATATTTTAAATGAAGAATTAAGATTTTCATTCTTCATTATTCGCGTTCGCTCATCAGCTTCGCATTCTTCATTCTTAATTCTTCATTATTCGCTCAATTTCCTCAAACCTCTCAATACGCCTTAATCTCTCATGCTCAAACTCATCAGTCTGTTCTAACTCCCAAACCACATGGAAGGGGATGTGAATGGCGTGATAGCCGACTGATAGGGCAGGGGCGATGTCGCTCTTGAATGAGTTGCCCACAGACAGCATCCTTTCAGCATCAACGCCTAATTTACTGCTCAGTTGGCGGAAGGTGCTCTCGTCCTTGTTGGATACAATCTCTATGTGACTGAAATAATGCTCCAGCCCCGAACGCTTTATTTTGTTTTCCTGCTCCTGCAGTTCTCCTTTGGTAAGTAACACCAGCTTGTAGTCGTGCAACCTCTCCAACGTCTCTTCCACTCCTGGCAGTGGTGTGCATGGCATCAGCAGCAGTTGCTTGCCCATCTGTATCAGTTCCTCGAGCGATGCCTGTGATATCTTGCCCTTGCTCATTCGCAGCGCACTCTCTATTACAGATATGGTAAACGCCTTACTGCCATAACCTAAGAGCGCCATGTTGCTGCGCTCGGTGTTGAACAGAGCCGTGGCTGCCTCTTCTGCATCACACCATTCAGTGAGCAGTTGGCAGTATCCCAATTCCACCGCCTCGAAATGCGACTGGCAGTCCCACAGTGTGTCGTCGGCATCAAATACTATTGCCTCTATGTTTTTTAATTTATTCATATTTTTTTAGGAGTGTAGGAGTATGTTTTTTTTAAAAGGAGTTCAGGAGTTCAGGAGTTCAGGAGTGCAGACGTATGCTTGACAAGCAATCCCTCATCCCTCAACATTCATCTTTCATCTAATTAAGGAGTATAGGAGGCTGTCTCTTGTAGGGGCGGATCAGCGTATCCGCCCGAAAAAAAAACGTCAACTCAACGGGCAGATACGCCGATCTGCCCCTACATCATCCAAACCCTCATCTTTCATCCCTCATCGTTCAACGTTCATCCTTCATCTGAGTTCCCTTCCCTTTCCTGTCCAGAGCTTTGTCGAAGGAGGGAGGGGATAGGGGTAGGTTCCCGCTTCATTCCCCCGCCAAATGGTTTAAGTATATCTCTAGATTTGTATATCCGCCAGCAGAAAGCTTTGCTCCGTCGGCTGCGTCTTTAGGATTCAGACCGTGGCGCTTTTCCCATTTGTCGGGCATGCCGTCGTGGTCAGTGTCGCGAGGTGCCTTCTTGCTCTTGAGCAATGGCCATCCGCCCACATCGTTTTGTGAGTCGATGATGCCGCAAGGTTTGTCTGTGGCACTCACTCTGTGCTTCTGTCTGTATCTTGTTCCCTCGTAAGTGGCATAACCACCCTCAACCTCCTTCATTATTCTCGTGTCAATGGCATCGCGCTTAGGCAATGATGCGCCAGCATGACTCAGCACATGTCGGTAAGCCTCCTCTGCCGTGTGCTCTCTTATAGGCATGGCTGGCCATGGTTGCATGAGCCTTATGTCGCCAAGCTTTGTCATATCAGGAATCTGCACGCCACCGTTCCAGTTGTCGGCAGTCACCTCAGGATAACCCTCTACATAGTTCTTGTCGATGAACCACTTACCGAGTTTGATAATTTTATACGATGGATTGGCTATTCTGTATTGCACATCGCCTGGCTGTGTGGCAGGTCCAGCCTTGTAGTAGTTCGCCACCATGTTGATTTCTGTATGTCCGTTGCCGTTCTTGTCGGTGTTCTCGCCGCCATAGCAACTATTGAATCCCCAGTTGTAAATCACGTTGTTGCGGTAGTCGTTGCTTCCCGAAGCACCCGTGAAGCGTGGGTTGCGACTGGTATGGTGGGCAATAAGGTTGTGATGATAGGTAGAGAGGTCGGACCCCCAGATGCCTCCGAAGCCATGCATGCCCTTGGAGTGGTTAGAACCCGACAGACTCTCTGTAATCATGCACCATTGTATGGTTACGTTCTTGCAGTGATATATAGATAATGTCTCGTCGATGCTCCAGCTTACAGACACATGGTCGAGGATGATGTTCTTGAGATGGCGACTGGCACTCAGACCGTCGCTCTCCCTGCCGCTCTCATCTCCCACACGCACACGGATATGTCTTATTATCACCTCGCTGGCGCCTATTGACAAGGGATAGCGCTTTATGCAGATGCCGTCGCCGGGCGCCGTCTGTCCGGCAATGGTGATATAAGGATGCTTTATTCTCAGCGGACTCTTCAGGTCTATCGTTCCCGATATGCGGAACACTACGGTTCTCGGTCCTTCTGCCTCTACGGCAGAACGCAGACTTCCCTCGCCAGAGTCGTTGAGGTTGGTCACTTCATACACCTTGCCGCCTCTGCCGCCAATGGTATATTTGCCATAACCCTCCGCCGAAGGAAAAGCCAGTTGCCCCTGTGCAGCAGCCACCGCTGTCATCATCAGTAGGCAGATAAATGAATACAATCTTTTTATCATTGTTTATTTTAGTTGTAAGTGGTTATTAGTTGTGCAAAGATAAGTATTTAAAATGAAGAATTAAGAACTTTTATAATGAAGAATTAATAGGTTATGTA
>X430_Giraffe__coassemble_104_pt1 | contig 18484 bp, 12 predicted proteins | sample X430_Giraffe__metabat2_high_PE_008 | metagenome-assembled genome bin X430_Giraffe
CATCAACTGAATCAAACAACTCGTCAACTTTTTTACTCGTCAACTACAAGAACCAACTCGTCAACTTGCGAAGCACTCAACTCGTCAACTTGTCAACTTGTCAACTCGTCAACTTAATATTAAACTATCATGCAAGAATTTGAAAATAAACTGTCGAAAGACTTACATCAATATCTAATTGCCTTGGGCAAGGTGGATGAGAGAATGCCCGAATGTTCAGACGTAGAAGAAAAATGGGAACCGATAGCCCAGTCATATTTGGTAGATGGCATAAGGGAGTTTGCCGACTACCCAACCGTATCATTAGGTTGGATGATGTATATAGGCATGGCTGTGGCTAAGTATTGGGATTCTGAATGGGAAATATATTCTAAGATTGATGACCTGTATGCATACATCCGCGACAAGCGGGGATACGACTGCTTGGATGAGTATGTGCGCGAGGAGGTGCTGCTATTAAAAGATGAGGCTTTTGTAAATATGGAAAAGCTGGTAGGCGAGTGTGCCTCACGAATACATAATGCTTTGCTCAAGCAACAGTTTGAACCCGGCACCAAAGAGGCTTTCCATGGTTATGTGGCATGTCTGCACCAGTTATACCTGATGGGAATGGCTATGCAACTTAATGTCATGGGTTATCACATGACAAAGATGGATGTCTGATATGACGCTGCGCCAACTGCTTGTCTCTGTCGATGCAGAGAAATATAAAAACCATCCGCTCTTTCAGCAACTCTTAAGCGTAAGACCCGAATTCGGGGCGGTCAGAAGAATTGCTGTAAGACAGAAGGATGGTTGCTTGTCTGTCACCAATGTGCACCTCGGTTCATTGGGCGATATCGTTTCTTATTCCATAGATGTAGAAGACGGCATCTGCATATCCAACGACGATTTACTTTGCGCCATTCTTGGCGAGATGTCACGCAACGGCTTTAGCGATACCGACAATGCCGACTTCTGGAACGGCATGACTGATTTGCAAAAGGCGAAGCTGTTGAGATGAGGCTTTGGATTAACGATGAGCGATGAACGATTAACGATGAGCGTTGAACGATGAACGAAATTTGTCTTTATGTCATGAAATCAATACGGGCAGATACGCCGATCTGCCTCTACATACAAAATCCCTTAAATCCTCGAATCCTTAGAATTAAAGTCTGTCTCTATGTCAAAATAATCCCTTAAATCCTCGAATCCTTAGAACAAAGTCTGTCCTGCTAAAGCTTAAACACGCTGCAATCATTTGCCTCTATGCGCACAGATATATTCTTTAGTATATTCTTGTGAAAGTTATCAGATGGGTTGAACTTGCTTATAATCTGTTTCGCCTCGTCCATCATTCCTATTTCCCTGTAGTACTCTGCTTTCATCAAATCGTCTGTGATGGCGTGGTTAATAAGCCAAAGGCAGTTGGCTGTGTACAGATTGTTTTCCTCCTCAGTAAGCTCCCTCTCCTTTTCGTATGTGCGGTGGTAGTAGTCGTTGAAAGCAAAGTGAAGCATAAACCTGCAATTCTCTTCTTGGTTGTCATTGCCGAACCCCTCGGCAGAAAACTGATGATATGCTTCCAGAGTCTCGTCAAAGGTAAGTGTGCCGCGCTCATGTGAATACTCGTCATCAGACATTCTGGTGTTTTCTTCGGTCCTAAAGTAATACTTACCGCACTCTGGGCATTTCTGTATCTGCGATATCTCAGGCAGCATTGGCGCAATACGTTTGCCATCCGACCATTGGGTGGCTCTGAAAGTATTTCCAGATAAAAGAGATAACAACATTTTCTCCTCACCGCAATATGGGCAAGTAACAATTTGAGCATTTCCTATTAGCATATCCTTTTTGGTTTAAATGATTATCATCCTAGGATTTTATGAACCTTAAAACCTCATAATCTGTAAGCGAAGCGACCTTAAACTCAGTACCTTAAAACATTCTGTCACTCCCCTCTCTAGGGAGAGGGGTTGGGGGTGAGGCTTCTTATCCCTTATGTCCCGGTCCCTCAGGAAACCATCCTTTCCTCACTCGCTCCTTCTGCTGGTACAATTCAAGAATGCTCCAGAAGGATGAGAAAGCAGTGACACCGAGTATTGTTGAAGCAATAAGATTATCAACGATGAATGATAAAACGCAAAACACTATACCTGCAATGAGGAACATCCACCAGCACCTAACGCCCAGATAATACTCTGCTTTGATAACAATGGGATGAAACAGTCCGATAATTAAAAATGTGGCAAGCCCCACTATGATTCCTGTGATATTCATAAATAACGTGTTGTTGAACGAATCTGAAAAAATATTGTTTTACATTGCTTATTAACTTGACTGCAAAGTTAGTAAATTTTACCTTACCACCACCTTTCTGCCGGAACTGATAACTATTCCTTTATAGCAAGGGGCAACTCTCATCCCCATGAGGTTGTATGTGTTGTCTGTTGATGGGGTAGCAGTATTGATTATATTGCTGATGCCGGTGTTGATAGGACTGGCAATGTGCTTCGTCATGAAGTCGTACATGCGTTGCAAGTCGGCGGTGGTCTGTGGTACGGCATGACCGGAACTGTAGTCGACAAGTGTTTCTGTGGTTGTGTCCACTGCATCGAGCTTCGCCTTCATCAGTGCCGCCTGTGAGGCATAGAGTCCTTGCGGGTCTTTGTCGCTGTCCTTGTAGTAGTCGTTGCTGTTGTAGAAAAACAATGTTGGTGCAGAGGCACTGCTCTTGATTGTGGATAAAGCACCCTGCATGGTCCAAGGACTGTTTGGATTGGCTGCCACAAATGCCTTCATGCGAGTGTATTCATTGGATGCTGTCAGGGCATGTTCATAGTCAAACATTCCTGGTCCGAGCAAAGCACACTGCACAGAACTGCTCTCCTCGGCAAAGCGACCTCTTGATGCATCATCAAAGTCCTCTGTTTGTCCGTCGCCCACGGCAAGAGCGGCAGCCGTAGAACCACGTGAGAAACCAGTAACAGCTACCTCGCCGTTCAACCCTAATTGTCTGCCTATGCCACGCACGGTGCGGATGGCAGACTTAACCTTGCGGGCGGCATCGGGATTCACCTCGATGGCTCCCAGACTCTTGTTTGCTCCTCCAGTGTAACGGCCTTGTCCCCAATCGCAATACTTAGGATGGTCGCAAACAGCCCATGCAAAACCCAATGCCGATGCTCCCTCTACGAAGCTGTCGTTGAAGGCGCCCCAGAAGTAAGGCAGATACATGCGCTTGTGCTTGTTGGCATCGGTCAACTTGCCGCTTGAATTGGTAGCGAAGCTGTTGCTGTATGAGAATGTCACCACCACCGGCACCGCTACAGACGGATTGGCAGGATAAACCAAATCGAGATATAGCGAGTCGCCCTCGCTGTCTTTATACACATCTGGGAAGTTGTACACCTTAGGGTCGTCATGATAATATGCTATGTCGCGACTGATGCGATAACCCTCCATAAGGATGTATGAACGACTTGGCGAACAATCGAGTCCGCAGAACTTGCCATTCTGCAGACTGCTGTTGATGGCAATTATGTCGGCATTGAGCGTTGGCGATACGGCCTTGCTGTCTTTGGCATAGTCCAGTTCTATCACCTGATAGCCTTGACCGAGCAACCATGCCACATCGTCGGCATTGCTGTTTTGTCCAATCTTTGTGATGGCAAGATTTTCCAGATATACGATGGTCATTGGTTTGCCGTTTACATCCTTTGCTACCGTGCCCGCAGGCTTTGTTGTTGTATAACTGATTGCCGCGCCAGTGGTTGCGCTACGCCATGTTCCTGTAGCAGCCATTCCTGCTGTTGGCATTAGCAGGCATAGTATGATGATAGTCAAAACAAATATCTTTTTCATTGCTTTCATTTATTTTCTTTCTGGGTGTAAAATTAATAAAATATATTTGATTAGGCTTATAAGTTTATGAGTTTTTGAGGAACTCGTCAACTAAAACAATCAACTTGTTTACTAAAATTCCGCTACGCACAAAAACCGATGCGCTGACGAACGGCTTGAAGTTTCCTTATCGGTTTAGGAATGTCGCAGGCATGAATCTCCGTTAGCGCCTTGACGTCGCAATCGCCCGACAGGATAACTCGTGCTGCCATGGCGGGAAGGATGTCGGTCTCTATCATGTTTACCACATGGCGGGCGTTACCGAAACTCTTGTCGCGCTGCTCATAGTCAGAACGCAGTCTCAAGGTAAGAGCCTCATGCGCCTCTCCCGTCAGAGTATATTGGTTGCGCTCAAGATAGTTTTCAGCGATACGCATCAGCTCGCCGTCGTTATAGTCGTCAAACACATATATATTTGAATCCGGGATACGTGATTTCAGTCCTGGGTTCATGTCAAACATCCTCCTCATCTCATCTGGATAACCAGCGAGTATCAGCATCCAGTCGCGCTTCGACTCATCGGCAAGAGCCGTCATAAGGGTCTCGATGACAAACTTCCCTGGGTCTTTGGGGTCGTGTGGCTGATATAGTTGGTATGCCTCGTCGATAAAGAGTATTCCGCCCTGAGCATCTTCTATGGCGCGAAGCGTGTTCTTCTCCTCATTGCTGTAGAATTGTCCAATCAGTTTTGAACGCTCTTTCACCACCACATGACCATACGTCAACACCCCAGCCTTAGCCAGCATATTGCCAAGCATCTTGGCCACTGTGGTCTTGCCAGTGCCCGGCGCACCGAGGAACATGGCATGCAGAGGTATCGATGGAGTGGGCAGTCCGCTGTCGCGACGCAGGTTGTTAAACCGTACCACCTTCTCGTATGAAGCGAGTTTGTTTTTCACTGAAGTCAAACCAATCATCTGGTCGAGTGTCAGTGGCTCCGGCTCTATCGGTTCCTCTTCCTCCTCGTCATCATAATCGCTATCATCATAGTTGTCATCCTCACTGTTGGTCTCGTCTGTGTCAGAAGAACAGTCTTCTGCCTCATTCTCGTTCTCGTCGGTTTTGTCATCATCCGGATACGGTTCGTATGGTTCTTCCTGAACCGACCAACAGGTAGTTTCTGTATTCTCTTCGTCCTCTTCAAGTTGTGACTTTATGAAATCATCTAAAAGTTCGTCGAAATCTTTGTCGTTATCGGAAACGCTTTCATTGGCGTCGCCGTTTTCAGGTAATGATACTATGTTCTCGTTCTCTGTTTTGTTATCAGCATTATTATAAATGTGTGATAACGCTAATGTTTTAATTTTTCTCATATTATTATAGTTTATTTAGTTTGTATTTTTTTTAGTTTATAAGTTTTTTCAACTTGCCAATTCTTCGGGCAGATACGCCGATCAGCCCCTACAGCAATTCGTTTGCTAAAACACTCAACTCGTCAACTCGTCAACTTGTCAACTCGTCAACTCGTTAACTTATGTAATCAACATGTCAAAGAACGCACAACCCCAAAGCACACAGGAAACGACAAGGCGCACCTATGGCTGTCAGGCTGCAAAATGCGATATAAAAATTTGGTGTTACTTTGTTATGCACACCACATCTCAGCATTGCCCGGTGGGGCAGCACTGCTTAAAAATTTTAATAGATGTAGATGTCTCATAACTGAAAATAAATGTATAAAACTATAATAAATGAGAATGCACCTTAATAGGCATATTACCCATCATGGTGCAAAGATATGAAAAGCGTGGCAAATGACAAAATTTTTCTGAAAATATTTTTGAATATATGGTTTGTTGTATAAATCGCAGATTGATTTACTGATATATACTCCATTTACTCTTATCGGCAAATAATCACTGATTTTTCCTTGCAAAGAAGGCATTTCTTGCCGATATCGGCAAGAAATGCTAATAAAATATAGGTAAAATCAATGTTTACTTTCTCTTTGATTTCTTCATGATAAACTGTGATTTCAGCTCTTTCTGGCCATTTACAGTAGCTGTGAGGTTTACCACAACACTGTTGTCAGCCTCAGGATGGAGGTCCTTGCAGCGTACCATTTCAATGCCATCCCAACCATCTGCAAGCACTGTTGTCAGCGCATAATGACCGTTGTCAATGGTGATGGCCTTCTTGCCATCTACCTTTGACTCTTTTGTCACTATCGGCATGTCGAGTTCTGGCAGCGCATAGAATCCCATGCGGATTTTTCGTGGAGCATTTGTCTTTACTATGTCGGCGCGAACCACACCATTGGCAGTTACCATCTCTGTAAGGTCTATCGTGATGCTCTTATCGTTTTCCATCTCAGCCGTTCTGCAGAACCATCCCGCATCATTGAGGCCCTCGCCATTATAACTGTTTATCTTCAGCCACTTGCCGTCAGCACCCTCAACAACATAGCTCATTGCCACCTCACCGTTCTTGCCGTCAGTCTGCCATGGCAGTGATGAGTTGTAAGCCAGTCGGTTGTAGTTTTCAAGTCCGTAATAGAATCCGCTGTTGCGTGTAAACACATTGCGGAACTCAGCCATTCCCAGTGCGGCATGGTCGGAAATAAGTATCTTGGTTTTTTCTGAATAGACATTATGCGGAGCCTTCTTCTTCATCTTTGCCCATGCGCCTTCTGATTCGCGAGTGGTCCAGAAAGGATTATCGGCTGGCATATACAAGGCAAGGAATAGCTTTGCCATCCAGAACACACTGCCACGGCATGAATAATGCTGCAGACAGTCCTCGAAATGGTCGTAGAAACCGAGGTTTGGCAGACCGTCTTCGGCAATGAAATTAGGGTTCTGAAGGAACTGAAGAATAGCACCAGAGCAGATGCGGCGCATCCATCCGTAGTCTATATCAGGATTATTGAGCAGACCGGTGAGTGCGAGTGGTATGGCTGCGCCCATGCGATAGGTGATGCTTCTTCCCCACATCTGTATCTTGCCGTCGCGGCCAAACATATATGGATATTGTTTTGTTATGTCCGACAGATTCTTCATGTACTGCTCTGCCTCTGCGGGGTAATATTTCTTACCGAAACTCTCTGCCCATAGCGGACCGTACATCTGGAATGCCCACATGCTATAATAGTCAAACAGAGGCGAATCGTGATACCATCCGTCGCCTACATAGGCTTTCAGATTGGCACGCATCAGTTCCTCAAGATATTTTGTGTTGACCTGATAGCCCTCTTTGTGCAAGAAACTGAGCAGGCACTGGTTGAAGAATCTCCAGTTCATATCAATCGTGCCGCCCTCGGCATAGGTCTTGAATACTGCAGCAAGCTTGTCGCGGGTGTCCTGTGGCAGCGGGTGCCAGAATACTTCAGGTGCCATAAGCAGTGAAACGGCAAGTCCGCCCAGTTCTACGAGCTTCTGTCCGCCATGCCCCCTGCCTTTCTTCTCTGGCACATAAACAGGACTTTGCGGGTCTAAGAACGATGCTATCTGATAACGGTAATAGTCGGCCACCTTCACACCATTAAGAGTAAGGTTAGGCTCTTCCTTCAGCAATGGTCCTGCCAGGAACATAGTGCGGCATAGTTCCTCCATGCGCGCCGTTGGCACATCGTTGGCATTGCGCGGATAACTCTTGCCTTCCTGCTTAGGCAGGTCGAAAGGGTCTTTGATATTATCAACATATTGAAAGGCACAGCCAAGAAGATATTCGGCCGCTTGTTTCCAGTGGTCACGACTCATGCCTGTGTATGGGCTGAGCTTTTTGTTGGGACTTTCTACTTCAAAAGTTTTTGTCTGGTTTGCAGCCGTGATGTTGGCACTCGCCATAAACGGCAAGAACATAATCAGCAATAGCAGTAACTGTTTATTCATATTTGCGGGTTTTTAGTATGATATCGGGGATATTCTAAACGATTACAAAAGTAGGAATAAAAAGCGGAACAACCATGCAAATGTGTAAGAAATCTCGCCATGCAACCTTTTATCTTTAGGTCTTTCGCTGTTTTTTATTGACTTTAGTAAAAAACGTAATCAAAATATGTAGTCTTTTGTAGCACACTCGAAACGGCAGACATATCACGCCTTGAGGCCACTGGATGGAAAGCACCCGAGGTGTTTGTTTCTCTGGGACGCGATGGCAAGACAGATATGTGGGGCATCATTCAACGCCCGTCCAACTTCTACCCGAACAAGAAGTATCCTGTCATCGAGTATATCTATTCAGGTCCTGGCGAGTTGAGAAGGTAGAGCCTTTCCTTTATAAATATTAGTTGTCAAGTACTGGCTTTTTTGCCTCTGACGCAAATTCGGATGGCGAGACATGGTATTTCTGTTTGAAGCACCTTGAGAAATAGCGTGGGTCGGAATATCCGCATCGGTATGCTACGTCTGCAATATTCGTCTTCTCACGGTTACCGTTGCTTTCCAGTATTTGTCGTGCTTTTTGCATCCTTGCGTCAATAAGAAGCTGTGCGGCAGTGATGCCAACCAGTGAGCGCAGCTTGCGGTTGAGATTGCTATGACTTGTAGCCGCAAATGCCGCCATGTCGTTGATGTTGGCATCGCTGTTTCCGATATTCTCTTCTATGTATCTCCTCACCCTCTCAAGAAATCTGCTGTCTTCTGCAGACAGTTCCGGCATCAATACGGCCTCGTTTTCGTCGGCATATTTCTTTTCTGCTGCCGAAGGAGCATTTAGCAGCGACATGTATTTCTCCAGGAGTTCACTTCTCTGTCTTTTGAGATTCCTCACGTAGAAAACCATATATACAACCCCTGTGATAAAAGCTATGATTAAAATCCATCCGCCGATGCGTGCTGGCAGCGTCTCATGCCATTCGGGAGTAACGATGATTACCAGTATTCTGTTGTTGTTAGCCCATCTGCCATATCTGTCGGTAGATTGCACCTCCAGCGAATAATGCCCTGGAAGCATGTTGTAGAATGCGAGTGAGCGGTCTGTGCTTGCCACACTCCATGCCTGCCCGTTCATCCTGCTTCTGTACATGATGCCCGTGTTGTCTGTGTAGTCGATGGCGGCAAACGATATAGTGAAATTCCTTTCGCCGACGCCCATCACCATCGTGTCCTTCGTGCAAATGCCAAGATTTGTCTCTTTGCCGTTTATGGTAAGTTGCGTGAAGACCATCACAGGTTTGTCCCCTCTTGTATTCAGGTTGTGCTGTGTGGCTGTGAACGCCCCTTGCTCCAAAGCAAAGAGCCATGTACCGTCAAAAAGTTGTATAGGTCTTTCCTCTGAGAAATGACAGGCATCGCCCCAGAACCTTGTGGAATATGTAGTCGTACTGTCATTATAAGGGTCAAACTCCATCATCCTGTCTGTGCATACAACCAACATCTTACTGTTGCCCTTTGGCGTTATGGCAAGGCAAGCGTCAGATGTGAGCGACGAGTTCGCTCTGTTGAAATGCTTGAACACGGGTTTGTCGGACATGATGTCTTTCTCTGCTATCATGTCAATGCCGCTGTTTTCTGTTGCTATTATTATATTGCCCTTGCCATCAGAAACCACGTCAGTCGTTGCGTTGTTGCACAGGCTTCCTTCATCCTTACCGTTGCGTGTCAGTCGTCTGAATCGGCTTGCCTTAATATCATTGCCGTTGACAACCATCGTTATCAGGCCTCTTGTTGTGGCGCAGATGATGTGTCCCTTGTCCGTTATTAACAACCGTCTTACCTTTTCCTTGCCTTTCTCAAACAGTTTGTTGTCAAGGAAGTTCACACAAGAGGGATATTCTGACCGTGGGTTGACAATACATTGCAAACCGTCTCCAAATGTAGCGATCCACAAACGCCCCTCTTTATCTTCTGTCAGATGATATATAATGTCGCATGTCAGGCCGTCGCACATTATCCTCTTTATCTCAAACGTTCCGTCAGATTTCTCTCGCAGGCGTAGCAGCGCGCCTGGCTTGCATCCCATCCAGATGTCTCCGCTTGCTGTCTGTATGATGCAATACGGCCTGTAACCGAATGTTGCTTGTCCTTTGTGTATATTGCCGTCAGTTCCGATATAGCCTATGAGTTCGTTTCTGCTGTTGAAAATCCTCACGCTCTCATCCTCCTTTGTTGCCAACCACCATCTCTTCTTGCTGTCCTTGAGGAAGGCGCGAGCCTGTATGTCCTCCGTTCCGCTTACCACCTGTGCGGGATGATGGTTCGGGCTTATCTTTGTTATTCCATAGCGGTTCAATATCCACTGGTTTCCGTCTTTGTCTGTCAGTGTATTATTGATTAAGGTTTTGGTATTATGCTTATAGTCGTCTGGCACCATGTCCGTGAGTCTGTATTCCTTGGTGTCAAGCATGAACCTGTCGTTATCGGTATAGCATATTATGTTGCCGTCATCGTCAAGGTCGATGCCCCTTATTACTTCCGACTGTATGTGCGTGCCGTCTCCTGGCCTTGTCTTTATCTGCTTGAACTCATATCCGTCATACCTGTTCAAGCCATTCCATGTAGAGAACCACAGAAACCCCTGCTTGTCCTGAAGGATGTCAGACACGACCCAATGTGATAGTCCAGAGTGGATGTCATAGGTTATCGTATCCTTTGCTCCAGCTGTCATCATGATGCAAAAAAACAATATATGTACAATGAGTCTTTTCATATAATTATAGGTGTTAGTCATTATATCATGATGCAAAAATAGTAAAAATGTCCCATTTCATCGGTACTTTTGTTAAAATAAGGACACTTTGCGCCTTTTTTTACTTACATGCGCTCTTTTTGCACATCAATATCAGTTCATGAATATAATTTTGCGAAAAAATTTTATAAATGACTTTCACAAATATTCAAACAACTATGAACAAAACAAAGAAAATCTTCTTACGCTTATGGGCATTTCTATTCCTCTTGTTTTTTGCTTCGGAAATAAATGCCAGTCAGACAACTGTTGCTCATTGGGAGTTCACAACCGGTTATGACGTGACAAAGAGCGGCAAAACGGCGACCTACACTCCAAACACGCTCGGATGGTCGAAGATTGCCAACACCTATTGGAAAAACAGCCAACCTTATTTCCTTCCTAACCAGTGTGCACTGGTTCCTGAAGACTGCCATGTAACAGTCCACACCAGTGATGGCAAGTGGGAGGTTACGTCAAGCGGTTCAGGCCCGAACTACCTCTTGCGACTCAACACGGCTTCAATAACAAAGTTCACTGCAAAGGTCGATTATACAGATGGTTCGAAGCACGACCAATACTTCGAGATATCTATGCCTACGCTCTCTTTAAGCAATCTGAAAATTAACTTCTCCATTGGTGACGGTTCAAGTTCTGCCACCAAGTTCGGCGTGGTATATTCAGTTGACGGCGGTACAACATGGACCGTGCTCAACGATTATACCTCGGGTTCGCACTGGAACACATACATTGACGCCAATTACGACCTTAAGGCAGACAATAAAGAAAGCCTTATCGTGCGTCTTCTGATTCAGTCGGCTACTAAAACCAGTAACTACAACCTTAAGTATGTAAACATTCTGGCAGAAGACACACAGGCTCCTAAGGTACAGTCGGTAACACCAGCCGACGGAGCTGCCGACGTAATTCCTACAGGCAAGGCCGTGATTCTATTTAGTGAGGGTGTTAAGGCAAAGGCAAACACTATGGCTGTTCTTCGTAACAATGCTAACGGCATGACCACTGAATTGTCGCCGGTGATAAAAGGCAACAAGGCGTCTTTCCCCTACTCAGACCTCGACCTCACCACTTCTTACACGCTTACCGTTGCTGCCGGTTCGTTTTCTGACCTCGCTGACAATGTTTTGAACTCGGAGATAAAGGTTAGTTTCACCACATCTGACACTCGTCCCGTACCGCCGCCAGTACTCGACAGCAAGAACCGCCTATGGTATCACCGTCCGGCAAGTTATTGGGAAGAAGCTCTGCCGTTAGGAAACGGTAGGCTTGGTGTCATGGTAAGCGGCGGAGTGGCAAAGGATACGCTCCAACTCAACGAGGACACTTTCTGGGGACAATCGCCCAATCGTAATTACAATGCCAATGCCAAATCTGTCTTGTCGCAGGTTCAGCAATATATCTTCAACAAGGACTATGTGTCTGCACAGAAACTTGCTATTCCTAATTGGATGTCAAAGAAATCCCATGGTGCACAGTATCAGGCTGCTGGCTGCGTTCTTGTTGGTTTCCCTGGCCACAGATACGATGACGAAGAAGCCGGTCAGACAACCGGTGCACGCGACGTTCAGGCTTATGTGCGCTCACTCGACATGTCCAATGCCACGGCAGTGACCTCCTATGTTGTTGACGGGGTAACATACACGCGTACCGTCTTTACCTCGTTTGAAGATAATGTAACCGTTATGCGCATAGAGGCATCTGAAAAAGGCAAACTCAACTTCGACGTCTGCTATGCAGCACCTAACAAGACCAACATGGTGAAGATTGGAATCAACAAAATAACATCCGACGGAATGATTGAGGCTTCTCTTGTCCCTGCAAAAACAGAGTCGGAGGGTGTCGCCAACAAACTCAACTGCTATACTTTCATCAAGGTTATTAACGAGGGCGGAGAGCAGGCCAACACTGGCAAACAGACAGTACGTGAAGGTGGTCTTGTGGCAGGACAGACATCCGTGCCTACCATTACAGTCAGTGATGGAACGGCAGCAACGATAATCATTTCTTCTGCTACCAATTTCGTAAACTACGATGACATCAGTGCCAATGCCGAAGCGAAGGCTCTGGCTTATATCACAGACTATGTCAACAAGAACAAGAATTACGATTCAACTCTCACCGACCATGCTTCAAAATATCAGGAGCAGTTCAACAGGGTGACTCTTGACCTTGGTTATAATGCTGCGCAGGAGGTTAAGGATACCGAGACGCGTATAAAGGAATTCCGCTCTACGGAGTCTGACCCTGGACTGGTGTCAAATTATTTCCAGTTTGGCCGTTATCTCCTTATCTCATCATCACAGCCAGGCACACAACCAGCAAACCTTCAAGGTATCTGGAATCCTAACGCACGCCAGTATCCTGCATGGGATTCAAAATACACATCAAACATCAACGTTGAGATGAACTACTGGCCTGCAGAGGTTGCTAATCTTGCAGAGTGTCATGAACCATTCATTGAGATGGTTAAGGATGTATCTGTTACTGGTGCCGAGACGGCAGAGAAGATGTATGGCGCACGTGGTTGGGCACTCCATCATAATACGGACATTTGGCGCACCACAGGTGCGGTAGATAATGGTTCCGTAGGTGTTTGGCCTACATGCAATGCATGGTTCTGCTCGCACCTTTGGGAGAAATACCTTTTCTCTGGCGACAAGAAATATCTTGCAGAGATTTACCCGGTGATGAAGGGGTGTGCCGAGTTTTTCCAGGACTTCCTTGTTGAAGACCCTAACACTGGCTATATGGTTGTGTGCCCGTCAAACTCACCTGAGAATCACCCTGGTTTGAAATCCTACACTAACGATGAGGGAAAGACAATGAACTGTGCACTCTTCGGTGGTGTGGCCATGGACAACCAAATGGTTTACGATGTGCTGAAGAATACGGCTGAGGCTGCTCGCGTACTTGGTGTCGATGCCGACTTTGCAAGTCTGATTGATGCTTTGAAGATGCGACTCACTCCTTATAAGATTGGCAAGTACGGACAAGTGCAGGAGTGGCAGGAAGACTGGGACCGCGAAAATACATCACATCGTCATCTCTCTCACCTGTGGGGTGCATATCCAGGCAATCAGGTGTCGCCATACACTAATCCGACCATATTCCAAGGCGTTCACAAGTCGCTCGTTGGTCGTGGTGATGCAGCCCGTGGCTGGTCTATGGGTTGGAAGGTGTGCGAATGGGCACGCATGCTTGACGGTGACCACGCCCTCTCTATCATAAAGAATCAGTTGCGTCTTATGGATCCTAATGCCACAATGTCTGATGCAGACGGTGGCACCTATGCCAATATGTTCGATGCCCACGCTCCGTTCCAGATTGACGGCAACTTCGGATGCTGCGCCGGCATTGCCGAGATGCTGCTGCAGTCGCATGCCGGATTCGTACACCTTCTCCCTGCACTTCCGTCACAATGGCTTGACGGAGAGGTTACGGGGTTGCGCTCTCGCGGTAGTTTCGAGATAACTGAACTGAGATGGGAAATGGGTAAGGTGAAGAAGGTTTGTGTGAAATCTGCCATTGGCGGCAACCTGCGCATCCGCAGCAACACACAACTGAAACTTGCCGACGGCACACCGCTCTCTCCTGCAACGGGAAATAACACCAATCCGCTCATGCAGGCCTACGAGATGCCGGAGCCAATTGTTGTCAATGCTTCAAAGATTCCTGACACCAACCTGCCAACAACATATCTTTATGACATCCCGACAAAGGCGGGCGATATCATCGTCCTCATTGACAAAGACGAGATCTCTGCTATCAATTCTGCACTAATTTCAGGTGAGAACGCATCGGCCAAAGGTATCGCTTATTCGACTGACGGCAAGCGTGTAACAGCATCCTATCGTGGCATACAGATAAGCAATGGCATGAAGCACGTGAGAAAATAGATTGTTGCTAATGCGATACAAACCGCAATTATAAAAAGCAATGTCCGCCATATTCCTGGCGGACATTACTTTTTTATCAATCCTGATATTGCAAGCGAGTCATCTCAACGCTTGCCCTTCTTCGATTTCTTCATTATAGACTGTGACTTCAGGAGTTTCTGCCCGTCGACTGTTGCTTTGAGGTTTACAACAACACTGTTGTCTGCTTCAGGGTGAAGGTCTTGGCAGCGAACAACTTCTATAGCATCCCAACCCTCGGTAAGTATGGTGGTAAGTGCCTTGCCACCTTTTATCTTTATGTCTTTCGTTGTTTTTTTATTGACTTTAGTAAAAAACGTAATCAAAATATGTAGTCTTTTGTTAACGTCAATAAAAATTCTTATATTTGCAAATAGAAACAATTGCTATTATGAACAGACTATTTTTTTTGATAACGTTGCTCCTTGCTTCTGCGGCGGTAAAAGCACAGGGCACGGTTGACGATTATAAGCGTGCATACAGCATAAGGCATAAATACAGCAATAAGGTGACGGGCAATGTTGTTGCCCACTTATACTACGGCAACAAGAAGCAGGATACCCACATGTGGTGCTCGGCATTCAACGGCGACTCCACCGTTTATTACGATGTAAATATAGCTACGGGCGAAAAGACTCTGCTGCCGGGAAACCCTGTGCCTCCACGTCGACGACAGCAGAACCGTGGACCGCAGCGCCACTGGATGGAGGTGCCCGACGAGAAGGACGGGCATAGTAGGATGAGAGGCGCAGACGGACATAGCCGTTATCTGTTTCATAAAGACAACAATCTGTATCTTAAGAACCTCAAGGACAGTACCGAGACGCAGGTGACATTCGATGGCAAGGACACTTGCTACTATTCGGCATGGGGCATCTGGTCTCCCGACAACAAGTATTATGCAACGGTAAAAATCAAACCTGCTCCCAAACGCTACGTCACATATACGCTTTCATCGCCACGCAATCAGGTGCAGCCAATATACTCAAAACAGGAGTATGCCAAACCGGGCGACTCGCTCAACTACCGCATACCAGTGGTTATTGACGTGGAGAACAAAAGGGTGATAGAACCCTCAACGGAGCTCTTCCGTTCGCAGTATCGGGTGAGTCGTCCGGAGTGGGACGTTGACGGAAAAACACTAACATTCGAATTCAACGAGCGCGGACACAAGTGCTATCGCATACTGGAGATGGACCTGCAAGGAAACGTGCGCACTCTGATAGAAGAGACAAATGATAAGTACGTAGCTTATTCGCGCAACCTGCGACGCGATTTCGATGGCGGCAACAAGATTCTCTGGAAGAGCGACCGTGACGGTCATGCACATCTATATATATACGACCGCAAGAAAGGCAAACTGACACAGGTGACAAAGGGCGACTTCTGGGTGCGCGACGTGCAGCATATTGATTTTGAGAAAGGAAAGAAGAAGGGTGTGATATACTTCTCTGCCAATGGCATGGGGTATAAGAACATGGGAACGGTGCAATCGAGCCTTGACGGCAATATTCCGCAGGAAGACCCTTACAACGTGCATTACTATAGAATAGATACTGATGGCAAGAATCTTGTGTGTCTCACTCCAGAACTGGGCAATCACAAGGCGACATTCAGCAAGGACTTCACGGCACTCATCGACACATACTCTTCGGTAGACAAAGCGCCAGTAACAGTATTGCGAAGCGCCAAAGACGGAAAGATTATCAGCACACTCGAAACGGCAGACATATCACGCCTTGAGGTCACTGGATGGAAAGCGCCCGAGGTGTTTGTTGCTCCGGGACGCGACGGCAAGACAGATATGTGGGGCATTATTCAGCGCCCGTCAAACTTCGACCCAAGCAAGAAATATCCAGTCATTGAGTATATCTATTCAGGTCCTGGCGACCAATACGTGCCAAAGTCGTTCACACCGTGGCTCTATAACCTGGCCGACCTTGCTGAACTCGGTTTCATCGTGGTGCAGCTCGATGCCATGACCACCTCGTTCCGCTCGTTGGACTTCGAGCAGGTGTGCTATAAGAATCTTAAGGATGCAGGATTTCCCGACCGCATAGAGTGGATAAAGGCTGCTGCCGAGAAGTACCCGTATATGGATATTGAGAATATGGGTATCTATGGCTGTTCGGCAGGCGGGCAAGAGGCTCTCGGCGCCTTGCTTTTTCATGGCGATTTCTATAAGGTGGCCTACTCGGCTTGCGGATGCCATGACAACCGCATGGACAAGATATGGTGGAACGAGCAGTGGATGGGTTATCCTGTTGATTCTTCTTATATAGCTTCTTCAAACGTGGAGCATGCGAAGAATCTCAAGGGCAAGCTGATGCTGGTTGTAGGTGAGATGGACGACAATGTAGATCCGTCGTCAACCTATCAGGTGGTAAGTGCATTGCAGCGTGCAGGCAAGGACTTTGAGTTTATTCTTCTCCCCGGCGCCCGCCATACCATGGGCGAAAGCTACGGTGAGCACAAGCGCTACGACTTCTTCGTTAAGCATCTGCTGAAGAAAGACCCGCCTGCTTGGGATGAACTGAAAAGATAGAACAATACAGATTACCTAACTAATAATACATAAATTACAATGCTACGAACTATTTTTTTACTATTTTTGACTATTGCCGTAAGCGTAACGACTAAAGCTACAACACAGCAGACTATAGACTCTCTGCAACAAATTATCACGGGAGCGACAGAAAGCGGAAAGACATACGACATAACGAAGTATGGCGCCCGTGGAGATGGAAAGAAAGACTGCAAACCTGCCTTTGACAAAATAATGAATATCGCGCGGAAGAAGGGTGGTGCGCATGTTGTTGTGCCCAAGGGCGTATATCAGTTGAATGGTCCTATCCACTTGGCAGACAATGTTTGTCTGGAACTCCAAGAAGGAAGCACCTTGCGCTTCTCAGCAGAACCACGCTACTATCTGCCAGCAGTGAAAACCAGTTGGGAGGGCACATACCTTTATAACTATTCGCCATTTATTTATGGTTATGGACTGAAGAATGTCTCTATCGTGGGCAAGGGCGTTATCGACGGCAACTGTGCAGAGACTTTCGCTACATGGAAACCATTGCAAAAGGCGGGGCAAAAGCGCTCCAGAGACATGAACCATCAGGGGGTGCCTGTTGAGGACCGCCGGTTTGGTGAGGGTGATTATCTGCGCCCACATCTCATACAACTCTACAACTGCCAGGGCGTAACCATAGAAGACGTGTTTGTAACCAATTCTCCATTTTGGTGCATCCATCTGTTGGATTGCGAGAACATCATCTGCCGTGGCATACGCTACGATGCCAAACTTGTAAACAACGATGGTATTGATTTGGAGTGTTCACGCAACGTGCTGATAGAAGATGTTCACTTTAACAACGGCGACGATAACGTGGCAATCAAGAGCGGACGCGATAATGACGGATGGACACACGGCAAACCTTCTGAGAATATCATCGTGCGCAACTGTCATTTCAAGGGATTGCATGCCGTGGTTATAGGTTCTGAGATGAGTGCGGGTGTTCAGAACGTGTTTGTGGAAAACTGCGACTATGCTGGCTATTGCAAGCGTGGTCTTTACATAAAGACTAATCCAGACCGTGGAGGATTTGTTAAGAACATCTATGTAAACAACTGTGTGTTCGACGAGGTGGAAGACTTGTTCTACGTAACCAGCATGTATGCAGGTGAGGGATTGGACAACAATCACTTTACCGAAATAGACAACCTTTATGTTAACGGCATCAAATGTTGCAAGGTACGACAGGCTGCTCTTGTGCTTCAGGGCACACCTCAGAAACCTATCCGCAATGTCAAGTTCCAAAACATCGAGGTTGGCGAGTGTAAGAATGCCATGAGTTTCGAGAACACCGAACCGGTGCAGATTAGCAATTGCTTTATCGGCGGAAAAGTAGGCGTGCCTACACAGGCTGCAGCAAAGGACAAACTATTTGAGAAAGATAAATAACTGTTCAATAAAAAATTAAACCACGAATTACACTAATTTAACTCTAACTTTGCAGAGTGTTGCGACGATAGTCGCATAAAACTAAAAAATAATA
>X430_Giraffe__coassemble_109_pt1 | contig 18098 bp, 14 predicted proteins | sample X430_Giraffe__metabat2_high_PE_008 | metagenome-assembled genome bin X430_Giraffe
ATAATGTATACGGCGATGTTACAATTGATAAACTGCCTAAAGATTTACCATATTTGATTCTTAAGTCTTCAGAATTATTACCTCAATTTAAAGGCGATAAGAAAACTTGTTCCGGTAGTTATGTTGATTTAATGGATTCAAATAATAATTTTACTTTTAGTGGGGCACAAATTGACGTACAAGGTACTTCGTCTCAATATTATTTCGTTAAGAATTATAAGATTAAGTTTAAGAAGGGATTCATTGATAAGAATGGCGTCGAGCATGAGAGTTATCAGCTGAATAAGAATGCAGTGCCGACAAATACCTTCACTTTTAAAGCAGACGTCGCATCTTCTGAGGGTGCGAACAACGTCGTGCTTGCACAGATTTATAATGATTTGTGCCCATCTTTAACGCCGCCACAGCAAGAAGATTCAAGAGTAAGGCAGACAATTGATGGACATCCTATTGTTATTTTCTGGGATAATGGTACCGAAACTATATTCTTGGGTAAAAAAATGTACTTGCCCAAGTAAAATCTTCTCTGATATACGGCAGAAGCCCAGAGGTGGGTGATGCCTTGGAAAAATAGTTATTTATTTGTGATTATTTGCCAACAACGACTGACGCGAGAAGACGTTATCTTGGATGACGATGCAACAGTCTGGACTGCGGATATAACCTAATAATAAAACCGCAGAGGTGAGGTCGCTGGTAACCAGACCAGCTAAAGAAGCACCTTACCCGCCTTGGAAACAAGGTCATAAAAGTAACAGAACAAAGTACAATTTTAACAACGATAAGGGAACCGCAGAAGTCTTTGGTTTCTCAGATGGAGACGAATCATGGGAAATTAGACAAAATGGTACAGACCTTGTTGGTTGGAAGAGTGATAATTTTGAGGCTGGCTGGACTAATGACTTTGAAGCTCGTTATCCGGAAGACAACACAGATATCACAAACCTTAAAGCACTATCTACATGGCTGGTCTCCACTAATACCGAAGCTGCAACTAATGAAAGACTTGCATCTCCTGTAACCTATAATGGTGTTCAATATACTACTGATAGTGCAGAGTATCGTCTTGCAAAATTTAGGGCAGAATTTGCCGACCACGCAGATGTCGATGCAATGATTTTCTATTATATAATCACGGAAATTTTCCTGTGCATTGACCAGCGTGAAAAGAATGCTTTCCCTACGTTGTTCGCAGAAGCCGGTAAATGGTTGATGTTTTTCTACGATGCTGACTCAAGCCTTGGCATTGACAACAAAGGTAAGCTAGCCTTCGACCCATACTTAGAGGATATTGACTACACTGCAGGCGGAGACCCCGTATATAACGGTCAAGGCTCTGTATTGTTCGTTAATTTAAGAAAGGCTTTTTATCAAGAGATTTTAGAGATGTATCGCCAATTGAGAGTTGACGGACTAATTAGTTATGATATTGTTAATGATAAATTTGAGTCCCATCAAAATAAATGGTGCGAGGCAATTTTCAACGAGGATATGTACAGAAAATGTCTATATCCAATGATAGCTGAGAAGGACAGCCAGTATCTTCCAATGTTGCTTGGTAAAAAGGAAATGCATCGTAAATGGTGGTTGTATAATCGCTTTAGATTCTTGGACTCTAAATATATTACGGGTAACTCAATGGCTACACGCATTATGATTCGCGCCAAGTCCAAGGCAAATGTATGGCTAACACCATATGTGAATATGTATGGTCATGTTTATTACAACGATGAAATGGCTGAACATCGTATGGAACGCGGCAAATCATATGAGTATGTTTGGGCTGCAAGCGGCGCTGAGGACGCCGTTATTGGTATTAATGACGCTGATATGTTGACTAGCATTGGCGACTTGTCTGGTTTGCAGGTTGAAACCATTGATATTGCAAAGGCCACGCATTTGACGTCATTAAAGATTGGCGATGCTTCTGATAGTTATGATAATAAAAATTTAACATCTGTTACCTTTGGTAATAATACGCTGCTTCGTACTATTGATTTGCGCAATTGTTCTGCTCTGGATACGTCTATTGATGTTTCAGGATGCGCCAATGTTGAAGAAATTTATTGCGATGGCACAAGCATTACTGGTATTACGTTGCCAGACGGTGGCGTTTTGAAGACGCTGCATTTGCCAGATACCGTTGCTAACTTGACAATTCGTAATCAAACGTCTTTGGCGGACTTTGTGTTAAATGATAGTTCGAATCTTACTACTTTAAGACTTGAAAATGTTGGCTCCTTGATTGATACGCCACGTGTTATCAACAACATGGCTGATGGTAGCCGTATTCGTGCTTTAGATATTGACTGGGAAGTTGAGTCTGAGGCCGAGTTAGTTACCCTGTACAATAAATTGATTAAGATGCGTGGTCTAGATGAAAATGGCAATAACATGGATGCTGCAGTATTGACTGGACGTATCAGAGTTAATGAAAAGGTCTCCGACCAAGTTGTTGGTAATTTCTACGAACATTTTAATGATGTGGTTATCGATGATGGCTCTGACGAAATCTATATTATCAACTATAAAGACCGCGACGGCAAAATTTTGTATTCTATGCGTGTTGCAGAGGGCGCAAATGCAATTGATCCAATGAAAACTATTAACCCTGCAACTGGCAAGCCATATGTCGATATGCCTGAGCCAATTGAAACAGACACATATAGATACGAGTTTGTGAGATGGTCAGATTTGCCGACTGCAATTAATAGGCACTATATTATTATCGCAGAATATCATACTAAATTCGCTATTAAGTTCTTCGCCGATAAGAACGACGCAGAACCATATTATAGACAATGGTCTGTTCAGGGTGATGCGGCAGAAGATCCTGTTGCAACTGGTAAATGCGAAGCTCCAACCAAAATAGGCATAGAAAATGAAAAGAGCTATAGGTTCTCAGGCTGGGATAATTTGCCAATAAATGTACAGGCCTCTACAAGTGTATATGCGCTTTATGATACCTATTGGGCAGCAAGATTCTTGAACGATGGTAAGCTATATCTAACAGAATGGGTTATTGACGGTGGTGAGGTTGTTGAACCAAAGGACTACTTTGAAGATTATATCAACCCAACCCGTATTAGCACTGCTCAATACGACTTTAACTTCTCAGGATGGGATGGCGACTTCGATACTGTGATGACTGCCGCACGTGATTTCCACGCAACATACACAAACGTCCTTCGCCGTTATAATGTCTATTTCATGAACGGAGATGAAGAACTTCAAGTTGTTGAAAACATCCCATACGGTAGCAATGCAACATATACAGGTAGCACTCCGGTCAAACAAGACGTGCCAAATCCCGAGGAATACGTATTTAAAGGTTGGTTGCCATCTCCGGAAGAGATTACTGGCGAAACCAAATGTTATCCGCTATTCAAATTTACCGGATATCTCTTTGGTAAGTTAAAAGAAGGCAGCGAATATGGTACGGTTGATGCACCCAACTGGAGCAAAATCAATGCATATTGGACAACCATCCAAAGTGATATCAATTCTTACACGAGCGGTGTAATGTCTCAGGAAACTTTTGAGAAAAAGTATATGATTGGTGGTCGTATGATTATTCCAATTGAACTAAGCGATGGAACTTCCACCGTTGCTGACGTAGAAATTATTGGATATAACCACGATAATCTTGCAGATGGGTCTGGCAAAGCACCGCTAACTTTCTTCTGTATAGACCTGCCAAATCTGGAAAGAGCAATGAACGAACCTGGCACCGACGAGGGGGGTTGGGAAAATAGCGCTATGCGTACATTTGTTAATGGGGAGCTATTCTTCGCACTGCCATCAGAATTAAGGGCGATTGTCAAGCCAGTTTCTAAGATTTCCGATGGAGGCCCAGCCAATAAGGTTTTAGTGACAACAATAGAATCTTGTTGGTTAGCGTCTTATGACGAAGTTGGTTTCACGTCCGGTAGATATAACCTTGCCGGACAGGGCGAGTTATATTCTTCTATTTTCTCAAGTAATAAGGATACTCGTAAAAAGTATATAACTGACGACACTGACACTGGCGGTTGGTGGCTGAGATCTACATATTATACCTCATCTGGCAGCTCTATGTTCTGGCGCGTTCAAAAGAGCGGTGCTTCTTATGGTGATATACAAACTGGTGCATTCTTCGTTGCATTTGGTTTCTGTATATAAGAATTGATCGGGCAGATCTGAAATGATGGTCTGCCCTTTCTCTACAATTTTGAAATTGATAAATTGAAAGGAGAGAATACAATGGCCGAAAAAGTTTTAAGTTCGCGCATAATTCACAAGCACGATACTGCGGCAAACTGGGCTAAAGCGACAAACTTTGTTCCAAAGCAAGGTGAACTGATTGTTTATGACATTGACGCGGACTATGCGTATGAGCGTATCAAAATCGGCGACGGTACGCGTAACATTAATGCGCTCCAATTTGTCGATGATGTACTAAGGGCTGCACTAATTGAGCAAATTAACGCCGTAGATGGTAAGGTTGACGCGGTTTCTACACTAGTGGGCGACAAAGCAGTTTCCGAACAAATCGCAGACGCAAATATTATTCATGTTGGCCCAACTGAGCCTGACGACCCCAATATCCAGGTGTGGATTAATACGGCCGAGGAAGGTACTGGTATTATTCCGGTTCTTCCTAGGATTGCTACCATTACTTTAACTTCTGCTGGATGGACTGGTAACGCTGAACCCTATGCTCAGACCGTCAACATCGCAACAGTAACTGCGTCTAGCAAAATTGATTTGCAGCCTACCGCACAGCAAATTGTTTTATTGCAAAATGCGGAAACTTCACTGATGGTTGAAAATAGTGGCGGAGTAGTAACTTGCTATGCTATTGGCAATAAGCCTACTGTTGATTATACGATGCAAGTATTGATCCAGGAGGTGTCATATGTATGAGTGGAATAATTTCTGGTAATATGGTTGGTGGGACAGCCCCACTAAGAACGTTAATTATAGAAGATACTGATGGCAATCAGCTTACCGGCGTAGTTGTTGGCAGTGAGGTAGTATTCACGGCCAACGCTAGTACGGATATTCGTGAAGGGAAAGTTGCCGCAACAGATGCAGGTGTTGTGACAGGTTCTGCAATTATACCTAATTATTATACGAGCGAAGGTGTGAAAATTGTTTCAAATGGCAGTACATTTGCATTTTCAACACCACATTATGATTATACAAAATTACAAGCTGTTTTTTGCTCTTTTAACACAAATTTAAGTGATAGTGTGTCGGCCGACAAGGTTGTATTAAATGACAATGTATATGACGTTAAATCAACTACTTCCTTGTCAGTTGTAACAAAGCAGCAAGATGACGTTAATGGAGCTATAAACTTTGGAATAACAAATACGTCTGGGTCTATGTGTGTTATTAGATATTTTATGTATAAGGAGTTGTATTAAATGTCTATTAATTATTCTTATCACTTTGCGGAAATTGATAACGCTACGAATATGTGTGTGGGTGTAATGAATTCTAGTGATGATAGTGTAAGTGGACCCACTGGAATGGGTACAACCTATGTTTCCATTGAAGTATATGATGAAGAATTTTGTTTGAAATACTATAACTGGGATAATGGAAAATTGTATTATGACCCAGAGTACACTCAGGAGTATATTTCTCCTCTGATGTAATATACAATCAATAATCAAAGGATAAAAATAAAGGAGGTTACTATCTATGCCTGTAACCTATGTGAAGAACGAACAAGGTCAATTTATAAAAGTCGGCCCAGGTGGTGTAACCACCGATACTACTCTATCGCGAGAAGGTAAGCCAGCAGACGCAGCCGCAGTCGGAGCAGCTCTAACCAATTACGTGACCGCAGCCGATGTAAGTAGTTTATTAAATACAAAAGTGGACAAAGTAAGTGGAAAAGGACTTTCTACTAACGACTACACCACCACGGAAAAGACAAAACTTGCTGGTATTGCAACCGGTGCTAATAAAACGGTTGTAGACGCTGCGTTGAGCAACACATCTACAAATCCAGTACAAAATAAAGCCGTTTATACCGCTCTTTCTGGCAAGTCAGACAGTGGTCATAAACACGCAGCTGGTGATATTACGAGCGGTACTCTTGCCATTACTCGTGGTGGCACCGGCGTTACAGCTAATCCATCTATGCTGACTAATCTTGGCAGCACTAGTGCGGCGTCCGTGTTTGCCGAAAGTCCTAGACCTGGTGTAACTGGAACTCTGCCTGTTGCAAATGGCGGAACCGGACAGACAAAGGCGTGGACAAACGGTACAGTTTCTAGTCTCAATAGTGCAACTGTTACGTCTGCACAATTTGCAACATTTCCTTATTTGAATAAGGCATTTATTAGATTAAATATTCTTACTCCAAGCGCAATTGCGGCAGACGGTGCAATGTTCGTTGCACTACCATCTACAATTCCAACTGCACATACAGCATTGGCTTGTTACAATGAGATTGGTTATGATATTCATGCTGGAGTATCTTCAGTTGAAGGCAAGGGAGTCTATATTATGAACAGCGGTACTTCAAGCATGCCAAAGGGTACTCGTTTATATATAGCTGGATGGTATTCAATTTAAGGAGGACAAAACATGAAAATTTTAATTGACGAAAATAAATATTTAACATGTTTTTGTGTTGATGCAGAGTTGAATGGCGGCATCGAAGTAGATGCCCCAGAAGATGTTGATGCTTTTGCGGATGTGTTTAGAGCATATAGATACGAAAATGGAGCATTAATTTTGGATGTTGAAAAACTACAAATTCTGAACGATGAACATGTAGCAGATGTGTTAAGACATAGACGTGAAAAGGCTTGTTTTCAATATATTAACCGTGGTTATCTATGGTATAGCAAGTTGACAGAGGAACAGAAAGCAGAGCTGGAAACTTGGTATCAGGCATGGCTTGATGTAACCGAGACTAAGTTTGTTCCAACAGCACCTGAATGGTTAGTTTAATTCGTAGGAGTCCATATCCCTGGGCTCCTTTTTTTATACTTAAAGGAGGGATATAAAATGGCTACGAAAAAGATTCAAATTCTGGGCTCGTTCACCCAAACCCCTATCGCAAGAATTGCAGAAGTCGAGTTACTGGCTGCAAATTGGGTTGGTGAAGATAGCCCTTATTCTCAGGTGGTAAATATTGAAGGGGTGACTGAATTTAGCCAGGTCGATCTTACCCCTAGCATTGAACAATTGGTCGTTTTTTATGAAAAGGACCTAGGTTTTGTTACTGAAAACGACGATGGTGTTGTAACCGTATATGCGCTGGGGCAAAAACCAGAGAATGATTATACTATGCAAGTCACCATCACGGAGGTGGTCGCATGAGTAGAAAAATTATTGGCATAACAGTAGGTACGCAACTTCCAAAGCCCAATTTTAAACAAACTGACCCTACCAAGGGTGATTATATTAGAAATAAACCAGACTTTGATGGTTTGAAATCTAGAGTAAAGGATGTTGAAGATGCGCTTATTGCAGTTGACTCAACTCTTTCAATAGAAGGCCATGCCGCAGATGCAAAAGCAGTTGGTTATGCTATTGGCAACCTAAACTCTTTAGTAGGAGATCAGTCTGTCTCTGCTCAAATCGCATCCGCTACAAGTTCTCTTGTTAAGACTGTAAATGGGGCGGCACCAGATGAGTATGGAAATCTTATTCTGGTAACTGACCATACTTTAACTAAATCTGGTGTTGCCGCCGATTCTAAGACTGTTGGTGACTTGTGGAGATTAGTTGCAGATGATAGTGATGTTGTGTGGTTGCTTGAGCAACTTGGTATTGTTGTTAACCTAGCGAGCAATACGCTTGACAACGCAACTTTGGGTAATTTGGTTTTAGGTTAATTATTTATTGATAATTTTATGAAAGGTGGTTTAATATATGAATGAATATATTAAGCAAAATTTTGAACCAGGTCAGGTTTTAAAAGCCGATCATTTGAACCATATTGAGGATGGTATTACTTCGCTTTCTCAGGAGATTGCTGAATTGAAGGGTGAAGGGGAAGAAGGCACCGTAACGTCCGAAGAAATCACCATTCCTGCTCTGCTGAATAAGGCGGCTGGCGTAAACCAGACGGTCACAGGTGACAATATCCAAATCTATAATGTCGGGAATATGTTCAACAAGAACGCATGGATAGCTGGCAAGCGCTATGATGACAACGGAAATGTTGTTTCTGATGCTTCCAGTGGGTATATTGACCAGCTTGTGCCTGTGGCTAATGGCATGCAGCTGTATACAAGTGTTCCTGTTCAGAGATTCTATTATTTCGATAAGGACAAAAATTTCATACGGCGTCAGGGTTCAACGTCTGGTGGAAGAGTTGAAGTAAAATTGGATACCGTAGGATTAGAGGATGACATCGGATTCGTTACATTTCAGTTCAAAACATCCGATATCGAGCCGTTGCTTGACACAGCGCACATCACGCTCCTTAAGGACTATAATGAAGACATACCGACAGAATACGTATCTTTTACCGCTGGAAGCGTATCAACAGAAAATCTTTACACAGGCAAGAACCTTGTGTTCAGCACAACGAGCAGCACTGCGATGCTCAACACGATTACAGGCGTTGTAAAAACTGATCTGTATGATGGCAGAGTCGCTCCGCTGTTCACGGACATCAATGTGTGGGAGCCTGTGGCGGTTGATGAAGGATACAGCAACCCGACAAGCGGCTGGGGGCAGGATACGAACAAGGAAGCATGGACTGGCGAAAAGCTTGATTATTACAGCTTCCTCGCGCATTACTATGATCCGTATATTGGCATCTATGATGACGGCTACAAGGTGACGAAGCGGTCACTCGGACAGGACAGTTCAAAGACTGGTTACGAGCTGTTTGAGTATGACTTCTGCCCCGTTGACTACAAGTACACGGTGCTGCTTTCTGCTGGTATGAATGCTGACGAAACGCAGGGCATCTGGGGTATTGCTACCTTTATGCGGTGTGTGATGAATGATGAAGAAGCCAACCTTGCTCTTGCCCACAAACACATCCGCTTCAAGGTCATTCCTGTCATAAATGCAAGTGGTTTTGACCAGACACCGATGCGCTATCACTATGCTGACGGCACGAATCCGAATTACAATTTCAACCACAAAAATTCGTGGTCACAGCACACATCCAGCGTAAAGGGTGAATATCCCGACAGCGATTGCGTGACGCAGTACATCAAAAAGTGGCTCAACGACAATAGCCAGCGTGCTGACCTGTGGCTTGATTTGCACACAGGACGATGGGAAGTGGACGGCGGCACGAACAAGAAGATCATGGATGTGCGTGTTGCTGACATCAGCATGGATGCTGTTTTCACGCCTTATGAAACCCTGATTCGGCAGTTCTATACAGCAAAGGGCTACATCACCGACAGCGATACAATTGGCGGCACGATGGTGATTCGTGATAATCTCGATTATCAGAAAAGTGTGTATGCTTTTGATGTGTGCGGCATTCCTTCCATTATGCCTGAGATGCACCTTGAAAGCACTGGCTATGGCACGGACGGCTACACCAACAACGCGCCGAACGGTATCAGGGCGTATGTTCTTCAGATTCGCGCAATGGTGATGGCATACGTCAATGCGGCGGCTGGAAAGACTCGCGCTCTTGACAGTGACGGAGCGGCGAAATTCCACCAGCGGCATCTGTAACACTTACTGACAAGAAAGAAAGTTAAGCTAAATAGATATAAAAAGATACCACAGATTTTACTCGTCTGTGGTATCTTTATCTTCTACATATATAAGGAAATCTCCTGGTTGGCATTTGGCCAACTTGCAAATAGTCTCTATTGTTTTTGTATTTACTGGCCTATTATGTCGCAATGAATCTAGTGTTATCTGAGATAATAATCTATCTCTCATAATAACTGTTGTATTATAACCAGCGTCTTTTAATAACTGTAATACATTTTTATATATTAACATATTGTTACCACCTCCATGAATATCGTAACATAAATTTTAATCTTTTTCAAGACTAAAGTACTTGACAATAGTCTTTAAAAAGAGTATAATAACGATGGAGGTGCAGTTATGAATAACTACGAACAGATGAAGAATCAATTCCTGGTAGAGCTGAACAAGTCTATGTCTATCGATGCCGATAATCTAAATCTAATCGCATCAGTATTGGATATTGCAGCCAGCAAGTATGACGTTACTTCTAAGGCTAATTCACAGCCAGAGAACAAAAGCGTCATTCCTGTTATGCTTGATACATATCTTGTTGTTAAGAAGACAGAAGGTTTGTCTGAGGGCACATTAGATAACTATGAGCGTACTTTGAAGGGATTCTTTACATGGGTTAAGAAGCAACCAGAGGAAGTCACGGCAAATGATATTCGTATGTACATTTATGAATATCAGAAAACTCATAAAATTACTGGCCGCACCTTGGACAAATATCGTGAGATGATTTGCTGGTTTTTTGGTTGGGCTCATATGGAAGAATATATTCCAAAGAATCCTGCGCGTGCGGTTAAGGCAATTAAACACGAAGTGAAAGAACGTGCAGCTCTGTCTCAGATGGAGCTTGAATACCTTCGTATGGCATGCGAAACTAAGCGTGATAAGGCTATGTTGGAGTTCTTCTATTCCACTGGATGCCGAGTCTCCGAGCTTCTTATTGTAAAAAAGGATGATATTGACTGGCATGCCGACACTGTTTGTTTGTTCGGTAAGGGTAAAAAACACCGTACCAGTTATATTAACGCAAAGTGCAAAGTTGCATTGAAGGAATATTTAGACCATCGTGATGATGATTGTCCTTATCTATTTGTTACGGAGCGTAAGCCATATAGAAATTGCACCAAAGAGGCAATAGAACGTGCGATTCGTGTACTTGGCGCTAGGTCTCAGGTAGATAAGAAGGTAACCCCTCATATGATTCGTCATACAACTGCTACTCAAGCCACCAATAATGGCATGGCGATTCAAGATGTTTCTAGACTGCTCGGTCATGCAAACGTTGCGACTACCATGATTTATGCAAAGATTTCACAGAGCAAAGTTCATGCAGAACATCAGCGATGTGTAATTTAAAACTACAGGGCAACCTTATGTTGAGGTTGTCTTTTATTATAACTAAATAAGGATGTGAATAAATAATGAGCAAAAATAAGCGCGTTACAATTCCATTTTTAGTAAAAGTCCTCAAACCAATTGTAGACTTAGTTCGCACTAAAGCAGACAAAACTGATATAGTTCAGCCAGACTGGAATCAGGCTGACGAGACGCAAAAAGATTATATTAAAAATAAGCCAGAGGGTCTTGTATATGCTAGTGACATTCCTGCGGTGGACGTTACATTGTCTATCGATGGCGCGACTGCGGATGCCAAAGCTACTGGTGATGCGATTGCGGCTGTAAACGCTTTAGTTGGCGATGAATCCGTTGCAACACAAATTACACAAGCCATAGAGGCAAACAAAGTTGATTTAACTGGTTATGCGACTGAAACTTATGTAGCTACAAAGGTTGCTGGCTTAGTTGATTCTGCTCCAGAGACTTTAAATACTTTAAACGAACTTTCTGCTGCTCTTGGCGATGATCCTAATTTTGCTACAACTGTTGCTACGCAGATTGGCACTAAAGTGCCTACAACTAGAACCATTAATGGTAAGGCGTTAAGTGATAATATTGTATTATCTGCAAGTGATATTGGCATTGAAGCCATCACTGAAGCTGAAATTGATAGTATTTGTAGTGACACCATTGAAGTAGATAATCCTCTCGTTGATGACGCTACCGGCAAGAATTATACTCTGTACGTAAGCAGTGGCGACTTAAAAATGACGGAGGTGAGCTAATATGGTAACAACTTTTTTAACTGATAAAGATAAGAGCGTTTTAGATCAACAAATTACTGAACTTTCCGAGGAGGTTGCCGCTGACCACTACCCGAAGATCCCCATTTCTGTGGTACAAGCCACAAGCGGCGAAGGCAACATCACCGTTGCCAAGCGCATGAACACAACCGGAAATACGATCGGCGTGAATGCGCGCTATGCCTTTGCGCAGCCTTGCGCTTATACCTTTACCGGCGCGGCTTTGGGCGAGTATGCCGAAGTAGTGGCGGCCCATCCCCGCATTCGTGTATGGCTATTTGCAAGGCAGGATGTGACAGTCACAGTCACCTTCTCCAACTCTGCATCGGGTTGGGGTTCTGTCGATGGCAGCATTCAAGCATACGTGGACACGACGCTTGCTCTCAAGGCCAACGAAATGACCTATGTTGACTTCGACTACACGCAGGCCACTGTACAGGAGTTCTACGCCGACCCGGGGCACTGGAAGGGTGTCGGTATTATGGTTTCGCTGGCAGGCCGCCATACCGCAAACACACCTGATGGCCTGTACGAAATCGACTGGTTCGTCACCGATGCGTTTGAGCGGGATTACAATTCAGATCATGCCAATCATGCAGACATTGCGGATCACGCCACATTGGCGAAACATGCAGAAAAGTCCACCTATGCTGATGCAGCTTCTATAGCAGAAGAAGCTTTACAAGGTATCAAAGTTTCATCCTGGCGCGTGTTCAGGTCAGCACTCCGTCATCAGGAAAGCCTGTTCGGAGGCCTCAGAGTGAAGTTCTCCCCGGGCGAAATTACAGACAATGTCTGTGTGCTCACTACGGATTCGATCGGTAAAGTTGCTGACTTGCGCGACAAGAAACTTCTGATTAAGTGCGTCAGGCGCAGTCTTGATAACAGTACTGATATTGCTTGGCGTTGGCGTCTATCCCACACCAACGCATATAATCAGGAATGGGGTATGGATAGAGGCATCATTTCGCATTTAGGCGGTCTTGCTACCCATTGTAACGATGGCAGCTACTTTACTATCGACTACGATGCCTGCGGCTACGCTGACACCGATGACGTATATCTTCGCATCAACAATGGCGATGCGTATGAATCAATGGCTCCGTACAGTCTGGATATTGACCTGCTGGTCTACATTATTCCTGCGGACTATTCTGCACGATCTGGCATGATCATCGCAACGAAACTAGATGGTTTCGAACCGACTGAATACCTTCGTAAGGATGAGGTCGGAACAGCCTCTGTCGCAAAGGCTGATGTTGCCGATGTCGCAACTAACACAAGAAATGCTGTTACTGGCAGTATGGTTGGCTTCCATAAGAGAGAAGGTGGCGTTGTTTGTTTGCCGAGCACAAGCTTACTGGGAGGCTATCGTGTTAAATATGCTGTGGGCGAAAATACCACATCTGTAAGCGTGGTATCTTCAAATTCTCTGGGCAAGGTAGCCGACCTGCGGGACAAGAAATTCCTCATCAAGTGCATTAATCGGAATCAGGACACCGCTACTGATAATGCGTATAGGTGGTATCTAGCGCACACAAATATCTACGGACAACAGTGGGGTGGCGATAGAGGAAATCTAAATACTTTATCAGTATTGGCAGAAAAAGGTATTTGCGAGCTCTCTATTGACTATGACGAGCGCGGTTATACCGACACCGACGATGTCTACCTGCGTATCAACAACAAGGGCAGCTATGAAGCTCAGACTCCTTACAGCCTGGATGTTGAGTTGGTTGTGTATGTTGTGCCTGCCAATTACAAGAGAGATGCAGGCATCGTTGTAGCCACGCTGCTGGACGGCTTCAACCCTGACGAATACATCCGCAAGGATGAAGCAGACGCTCTCCAGACAGAGCAGTATATCACCTGTTGGGGAGATTCCTTGACGGCAATGGGCGGTTGGACAAACACGCTCCAGAGTCTGTCCGGTATGCCTGTTTACAACGGCGGAACTGGCGGAGAAAATGTTCGCACCATTGCAGCACGTCAAGGCGCGGATGTGATGATGCTCAATAGTATCACCATCCCGGCTGATACTACCCCCGTGACACTGGCAACCCATGCGCAGGGCATACCGACGGAGTTCGGTTACAAGGTGACCCCGCTGCTCCAGGGAGGTGCACATGTCAACCCGGTCATGCTGGGAGACATCGAGGGCACGCTGAAATGGACGGGCAGCGCCTACAATGACACAACTGGCACATGGACATTCACCCGCAGCAAGGCTGGAGAAGCGGTCACACTGAATCGCCCGACAGCGATGCGCACTCATTTTGATCGTGTCCGCAATGCGCCGCATCTGATGGTTATCTATATAGGCCAGAATGGTGGTTATAATGATTTGGATGATTTGGTGCGTATGCATCGCTTAATGATCGAACACAGTCATGCAAAGAACGTTGTAGTGCTGGGCTTCTCCAGTGGTAGCGAAAGTGGTCGTGCCGAATACGAGGCCCGTATGCGCAAGGAGTTCGGGCGGTACTTCATTAGTCTGCGTGAATACCTTGCTCATCCGATCTACGCTGAGGATGGCAATACTATCATGAGCTGCTACGGCCTGGATGACGCAGGACTGACAGCTACCGAAGCCGATTTGACTGCTATCGCCACTGGCACTGTACCTCCACAGTTGCTCGCGGACAGCGTACACTACACTGCAACTACTCGGACGGTTATCGGTACGATGCTGTATAAGCGCTGCTGTGAACTAGGAATTTTTTGATTAAAGTTTAACGATAAATAAAAATTCAAAAAAACAACTTTATGATATTGTAAAATGGCTAAATTAAAGGAGGTTATTATATGGCCTTTTTAGATAAAACGGGTCTTGAACGATTGTGGTTACACATTGTTTCAAAACTGAATAAAAAAGTGGATAAGGTCGAAGGTAAGGACTTATCTACTAATGATTATACAAACGAAGAAAAAGCACAATTAGCTATACTTGGTACTTTAGTGGGGGATACGGCGGTTTCGACTCAAATTTCTAACGCAGTTTCAACTAAGGCAGATGCGGTTCATATCCATGACGATAGATATTATACTGAGGCCGAAGTCGATGACGCGCTGAAGTTCGTTAAGGAAGCCAGTGGTGAAGTTATTACTGTAAATGATAGCGCAGAGCAGAGTTTGGTTGGTTTGAAGTTGTATGGTCGGACAGGGCAGGTGACTACTACGGGTAAGAATTTGCTCAACATGTCCGGCGTAAATGGGGGTACTGATGCGGGAATCACGGTAACCGTCAACGCGGACGGCTCGTATGTGATGAATGGTACAGCTACCGACATCAACGTCAACGTGTGGTTCAAAGGATACTTTGACGCGAATGCGCCGACTCTGTTCGTCCTCCCGGCTGGAACATACTACGTCGCGGGTATTGCACTATATAGCGGTACCGCATTTGTCAGTAATAATTATCAGATAAATGGTTCTTTCTTTACCATTGCGGAGGATACACCGATTACTGGTGTACGCTGTACCTTTGTTACAAATGGACAGACATATAGCAACCGGATAGTATATCCCATCGTTGCCGCAGGTTCCGAAGCGGTCGAATGGGAACCCTACACCGGCGGCATCCCAGGTCCCAATCCTAATTACCCTTTGCCACTTGTGTCTCCCGGAGATAGCGGGAGTATTGGGGTACATTCTTGCGGCAAGAACTTTTTGCGCCTGTCAGTTGATAATCAGAGCTTATACGGCGTGAACGTTACGAAAACCGACGACGGAGCGATTGTCCTTGACGGCACTGCGGCAGTCGCGGCAATGCTCAAAATCGGAGAATGTAAACTTGCAGACAGCAATTATGTGCTGAGTACAAAAGGTAGTACATCTGCTGCGAGTGGGATAGTGACATTGCTGTGCTATGACAAGCATGGCACAATGCGCGACATCTCTATCAATGACCAACTGAGCACCATCGTGTTTGAAGGGTCGGGAGCAACGGATGTACATGTGTGGTGGGCAGAAGGGACAGTATTTAATAATCTGCGTTTCTACCCCTCTGTCGAACGGGGAAGCATGGTCACAGCCTTTGAACCATACAAGGACGGAGGCTCTGTCACTGTTTCCACTCCGAATGGTCTTCCCGGTATTCCTGTTAGCAGTGGAGGCAATTACACGGACGCCGATGGTCAACAGTGGTTGTGTGATGAAGTGGACTTCGGGCGCGGCGTGTATGTGCAAAGGATAAAATCTGCCACTTTTAATGGCACTGAGGATTGGAGCATAGACGGCGGAAAACCTATGGATTCGAGCACAGTATTCCGCGCGGATAATTGGTTTAGAGACCGTGCCATCGCAGAACCCGTGTGGATAAGCACCTCGCTAATAGCTACCAGAAATACATACGGTGCGCTGTATGATGGAATGTTTTTTGTCAATGGTTATGGGCATGTTCTTGTCGCAACCTCTCAATATAATACAGTAGATGGATGGAAGGCATGCTTGGCCGCAAATCCTATGGTGGTTATGTGCGCCATTGAAACTCCGATTGAAACACAATTGTCCACATCTGAACTTGCGGCCTACCGTGCCATGACTAGCCAGAAGCCCAACACCACGGTCTACAACGACGCTGGCGCTGGTATGATAGTTGAATATGCTGATGCAAAAATTGATGAAATAGAAGAAGCCTTGGATATACCGTCTATTGATTCTACGTTATCCGTTGAAGGCGCGGTAGCGGACGCTAAAGCAGTTGGAGACGCATTAGCAGGAAAGCAATCAATTGGTGATTATGCTCTAAAGAGTGAAATACCAAGTATTCCTGTGCAATCCGTTAACAATAAAACGGGCGCGGTTACTTTAACGGCTTCCGATGTTGGTGCGGACGCAAGTGGTTCTGCTAATACAGCATTAACAAATGCGAAGAAATACACCGATGCTGAAATTGCTGAATGGGTTGGGGATAAGACCGTAGCTAGCCAGATCAACACGGCGGTTGCTGGCTACCTCCCGATAACAGGCGGTACAATTACGGGAGAAGGAACAGTTAAATTCATACCACAACGCTCTAATATGGAAGGCGGAGAAATAGTGCTAGGCGCTCCATCTGGCAGCCCAACGTTAAATAGTATAGTCCTTGATAACTATAATGGCGAATTCCGCGTTTTTGGATATCCAAGCGCAGATGGTACAACTAAGACTGGCGCTGGAACTCCTTTGGTTATTGACCCTTATGATAAGACAATTGCTGGAGCTGGTGGTGGTTACACTTTCGATGCCGCTAAATATGTTGTGAATTCTGCCGTTTCTATGGAATATGATTCTACAAATCAATGCTTAAATTTCGTATTTAAATAATGGAGGTGGCGTATGGCTTTAAGAGTATGGTTGCCCCTAAATGGGCAATTTGAAAATCAAGGTTTACTTGGCCCATTAACACAAACTGCTGCACCTACTTATGTGGATGGCAAGTTTGGGAAGGCACTAGCCTCTGGAGGATGTTCAATGACAGCCGAACAAACGGCCTCAGTTCTAAATAACGAGGCCGTCTCCATTTGTTTTTGGGTTTATATAAATGCGGATACAGGAACAACACCTACTGATACAAATATGTTTTTTGGTAATAATTCGCCCAGAAGATTTAGTCTGTTTGCGTACCAAACCGTAAATGATTTACATTGTTCTTGGGAAAATGATGTCGGTTCTTTCCTTATTGCTAGTGTAGACAAGGGCGTATTGCCTTCATATACATGGACTCATGTTGCGGTTACTTATCAAAATCCTGAAATAAAAATTTATATTAATGGCAAATGCATTAGAACGCACTCAGGAGTAAGTAATGTTGACTTTAATTATGCTACACAAGTTATTCATAACGTTACATGGCGTTATTTTAACGACTTCCGCATTTACGATCATTGTTTGAGCCCTCGTGAAATTAAAGAAATTACTAAGGGGCTAGTATTACATTATCCTCTTAATGGCGGCGAAGGCGGTATTAATTTATTTAAAAACGAATTAGCTTATTATTCTACTTCTTCAGGTCATAGTTATATTGGTACAACGCCCGTGTTTGATACAGATTTAATGCCATTGAACTCTTTAATTGGTAAAACAATTACCTTTACATTTGACTATTCTATTGAAGGAGATAAGCTAAATACTTCAGGAAGTTGGCAGACAATGCGTTATGGCGCGCATTTAACTGTGAATTATACAAATTCCGCTGGTGTTTCCGAAACTGCTTATCCTTGCGCAGGCAGTTTACATGAAAGCCCAACACCAGAGGGGACGGGTCATTCAGCACAAACA
>X430_Giraffe__coassemble_112_pt1 | contig 18020 bp, 18 predicted proteins | sample X430_Giraffe__metabat2_high_PE_008 | metagenome-assembled genome bin X430_Giraffe
CTGTTATCTTGAATGCCATAGCTCCAAGAATAATAAATGTGCCGATATAGTCGTCAATGAAAAAATAATAAATCATTCCAAAAATAGCGCCAAGAATGAAAATAATATTCAGTATGTTTCTTAGTTTGAATATCATTTCTTGCTTGTCATTCCAGGTGTGATTTCTTTGATTATTACCTTCGCTTATTCTGTTGATATTCATAGTTTTATTTTAAAATACCTGCAAACTTGTTGAATAAGTAATCTTTGCGGTCGATGGTCTTTCTGCGGAATTTGCCGCTGACTCTTGACAACTTGTCTTTTTTCTTCTTAAGACCGTATTCGTCTGTAATCCATTCTTCTGCCTTATATGTTAATGGCTGGCGCTCTTCATCATAGATGTAGTATATGCGGGTCATGTCAATATGAGCCTTGCCGTCCTCGCATTCAACCATAATATTATAAAACAGTCGTGTTCTGTCGAGTACTAATGGCTTATTCTTAAATACAAGCCATTCTTGATAACTTCCGTATATCTTGTTGTTTATTGTGTCGTTAAGGGTTATCCTGCTTTGTTCAAACTGGTTCGGCTCGGTTGTCATCTTAGTCATGTATTTAAGTAACAAAGCATGAATCTGATTTGCTGTTTTGCCAGGAGCCTCAATTGTAGTGCTGAACACAACTCTCCCATTAACAACAGGCACTGCGCCAGCAAGGTATTTCTGGTCAGGATTGATCACCTTGCCTGCCACCTCTGCTTCTGGCATTTCCCATGTGTTGTTTTGTGCATTTGCAATTCCCGGCATGCACATCAATATTGCTATTAAAATCTTTTTCATCTTATTCTTTATTATTTTTATTCATGGCAAAATTACAAAATATCCTATAAATACATGCATAGATATTTAAAAACTTGCTCGCTATACCTTAAACTTTTGTTTAATAATACAGAAATTCACAAATATTTTAATGACTTAGCATGTCCATCTATGAATTTAAACTATTTAGTTTCTAACTCCTTTTGTAGTCTTATCAGTTCATCTCTATATTGAGCTGCTTGAATGAAATCAAGATTCTTTGCCGCTTCTTTCATAAGTTTAGTCGTATTGTCTATGCTCTTTTCCAGTTGTGACTTTGTCATAACTTCTATTATTGGATCTGCTGCAAATGCAATGTTCATGGACTCTAAATATGCGGTTGTTTCATATCCTTTATTTGTGTTTTCTATTTCGGAACCGATCTCTGTTCTTAATACGCTTTGTTTAAATGTTTTATGGATTTGAGTCGGTGTTATTCCGTTTTTCTCATTATAGAGTAATTGCTTATGCCGTCTTCTTGTTGTCTCGTCAATAGTCTGCTGCATGCTTGCTGTAATAGTATCTGCATACATTATGACCTTGCCATTAACATTTCTTGCTGCTCTGCCTGCAGTTTGGGTTAGACTTCTTCTGCTTCTTAAAAAACCTTCTTTATCTGCATCTAATATTGCTACAAGAGAAACCTCTGGCAAGTCAAGACCTTCACGAAGTAAATTTACTCCTACAAGTACGTCATATACACCATGGCGTAAGTCGTCCAAAATCTTAACTCTATCTAATGTGGCCACATCACTATGAATATATGCAGTTCTGATGTCATGTTTTAATAAATAATCTGTTAGCTCTTCTGCCATGCGTTTTGTTAGTGTTGTTATTAAAACACGCTCCTCGTGTTCGCTTCTGTATTCAATTTCCTCTAGCAGATTGTCTATCTGATTTTCACTAGGCCTTACTTCAATTTCGGGGTCGAGTAGTCCCGTTGGGCGTATTATCTGCTCTACAACAATACCGTCGCTTTGCTCTAGTTCATAATCGGCAGGCGTTGCAGATACATATATTACTTGATTAATCATCGAGTTAAATTCCTCAAATGTTAACGGACGGTTATCAAATGCTGCAGGAAGTCTGAAACCATATTCTACTAAGTTGCTTTTTCTAGCTTTGTCACCTCCGTACATGGCACTTATTTGTGGAACGCTAACATGGCTTTCATCAATTACAATAAGATAATCTTCAGGAAAGAAATCAAGAAGGCAATATGGGCGCTCTCCAGGCTTTCTACCGTCAAAATATCTAGAGTAATTTTCTATCCCAGAGCAATGGCCAATTTCTTTTATCATCTCCATGTCATATTCGACACGCTCTTTAATGCGCTCAGCCTTAATGTTGTCTCCAATTTCTCTGAAAAAATCTATTTGTTTTGTAAGGTCATCTTGAATGCATCTTATAGCATTGTTTGTCTGTTCCTGTGTTGTCATAAACAGATTGGCTGGATATAGCATGTATTCATCAAAAGATGCCATCCTGCTCATTGTGATAGAATCTAACTCTTCTATGGTCTCAATCTCATCGTCCCAAAATGTAACTCTTAATATTACTTCATTATATGCTATTGCGATATCAATTGTTTCTCCTTTGACGCGAAAACATCCCCTCTGTAATTCAAGGTCATTCCTAACATATAAAGCCTGTACAAGTCTTCTTAATAATGCATTACGGTCAATCACCTGACCTCTTTTTAATGTAATGACATTTTCAGATAATGCAATAGGACTTCCCATTCCATAAATACAACTCACAGATGATACAACAATAACATCTTTTCTTCCAGATAGTAAAGATGATACAGCCCTTAAACGTAGTCTGTCAATTTCCTCGTTTATTGCTAAATCTTTTTCTATATAAGTGTCAGAACTTGGCAGATAAGCTTCAGGTTGGTAATAGTCATAATAACTCACATAATACTCAACTGCATTTTCCGGAAAAAAACCTTTCATCTCCTCGTATAACTGTGCGGCTAATGTCTTGTTATGACTGAGGATAAGTGTTGGACGGTTTATGTTTGCAATAACATTCGCTACTGTGAATGTTTTGCCGGAACCTGTTACGCCTAATAATACTTGTGATTTGTCACCTCGAGAAATGCCATCAGTAAGTTGTTTTATGGCTTCTGGCTGATCTCCTGTGGGGCGGTATTTTGATGTAAGTTTAAAATTGCTCATATATTTGCAAAATTAATCAATTCTAGTGTAATAAACGTTATAATCACATTTAATTTGCTAAAAAACATTTTAAATACTTTGAAATTAGGCGGAAAAGCATTATTTTTGCATTTTGAAATTATATCGAACGATTGTTTCTTGCAAAAAATGAGAAAAAATATAGCCCTTTTATTAGGAATTTGTTGTTTATTCATACTTGTAAGTTGTGCTGGTGAGTTTAATCGGGTTTATAAAACCACTGATTATGCTTATAAATATGAATATGCAAAAGAGTGTTTCGCCAAAGGTAAATATGCTCAGTCAATATCTTTATTACAAGAGTTGGTTACCATTTTGAAAGGCACTGATAATGGTGAAGAGTGCCTTTATATGTTGGCAATGTCACATTATGCAAATGCTGATTACGAATCAGCTTCAGATGCATTTAAGAAATATTATTCTACATATCCCAAAGGTCTTTATGCTGAGCAAGCATCATTTTATATTGGACAATCTCTTTATCAAAGTACTCCAGAACCACGCTTAGATCAAACACCAACAATAAGTGCAATAAATGCTTTTCAGCAGTTTTTGGATTTCTTCCCAGATTCAGATTTACGTATAAAGGCACAAGATAAGTTGTTTGAGCTTCAGGATAAACTTGTAATGAAAGAATATCTTTCTGCAAAATTATATTATGATTTAGGTGATTATTTCGGGAATTGTAATTTTGGCGGTTCAAATTTTGAAGCGTGTATTGCTACTTCTCAAAATGCACTGAAAAATTATCCTTATACTAAGATGCGTGAAGATTTTGCTTTGTTAATCATGAAAAGTAAGTTTGAATTAGCAGAGCAAAGTGTTGAAAGCAGAAAATTAGAGCGTTTTCGTGATGCAGAAGATGAATGTTATGGTTTTCTCAACGAATATCCTGACAGTAAAAATAAATCTTTAGCAGAGCAATTTATAAATAAATGTAAGAAGATAACAAAGAATTAAAAATATTAAAAATGGATTACAAGAAGTCAAAAGCACCGGTTAACACTGTAACGCGTGACATTATGGATTTGTGTGATGGTACAGACAATATCTATGAAAGCGTATCAATTATTTCAAAAAGAGCAAATCAAATTTCAGGTCAGATTAAGGAAGACTTGAGTAAAAAATTAGCAGAGTTTGCTTCTTATAACGACACATTAGAGGAGGTTTTTGAGAATCGTGAACAAATAGAAATATCACGATATTATGAAAAATTGCCAAAACCAACCTTGTTGGCTACTCAGGAGTTTGTTGAGGATAAAGTGTATTGGCGTGATCCTTCTCGCGATAACGAATAATATATAATGATACAGCGAGTACAGACATTATATCTGATTGGGGCAGCACTGATATCAGTTGTTAGTCTCTTCATTCAGATGTGTATATGGCCAATGGCAATAGTTTTAGGCTTGTCGCTATTGATTAATGTTTATACCATATTTTTATATAATAATCGTAAGTTACAGGCAAAGTTTTGCTTGTTTAGCATACTTTTGTTAGTTTGTTGGTATATATTATATGTTGTCTGTTGGAATATATTTAGTAGTGATGATGTGAAAGAATATCTTCATCCATTATGGTCTGCTGTTCTGCCTTTCGTCTCTATGATATTTAGTTTTCTTGCCCGTAAGGCAATAATTGCGGATGAGAATCTTGTTAGAGCTGCAGATAGAATCAGATAATATAATGTTTATTATAAAATTAAAGAGAGCCAATTGGCTCTCTTTAATTTTGTTACTTTATCAGGTCGACACTTCTTTTCAAGAATTTATTCAGTGCCGCACCTTTCAACATACCGTTTTGCAAAAGTGCGAGGTCTATTAATTGTGATACGACATTATTGTTTGTTGCATACTCTTTAAGAATCGTCTTTTTGGCTTCACGCTGCTCACTAAGAGATGATTCTGTAAGCTTTACATCTTCTTTCTCTTGCTCAGATATTTCTTCTGGCTTCTTCTTTTCTTGGTTCTGGCGTAATGCCGCAAGTCGAGCTTCCAAACCTTTTATTTCACTTTCTATTGGCTTAAGCGATTCGGTTAGTTTGTCGTTGCTTTCGCTTAATATGCGGCTAACCAATGGGTGGTCGCTATTGAGAACCATGTTGTAAGAGTCTGGCATTTGTGCATAGAATCCCATTCCTTGTTGGAATTGTGCCATGTCTTTCATGCGGCGCATCCATTCATTCTGTGTTATAACAACAGGTAACGATAATTCACCTAATGCCTGAACGTCAATATAAAATTCTGCTTTGTCAATTTTTGGCAGCTGACTCTTAAATATCTCTGACAAATTGTCGCGCTGGTTGTCTGTTAGCGAACTTTTCTGCTCGTCATCTTTTGCTATAAGACGATCTGTTACATCGGCATCTACTCTGATGAAACGTGACTTCTCAAACTTTTGTTCAAACATAGATACAGTAGCTACATCCAGTTGACCGTCAAACATAAGTATGTTATAACCTTTATTTCTTGCCGCTTCAATATATGAGTACTGCTCTTCCTTCTCTGTAGCATAGATATAAATTAGCTGACCGTCTTTGTCTGTTTGATTGTCTTTTATCAAAGTCTTGTATTCATCGTATGTAAAGAATTTACCATCAGTGTCTTTGAAAAGAGCAAAATCCTTAGCACGGTCATAGAATGATTCTTCACTTAGCATTCCATAGTTGATGAATATCTTAAGGCTATCCCATTTTTCCTCATAACCCTTTCTGTCTTCTTTGAAAATTCCAGATAATCGGTCTGCAACCTTTTTGGTGATGTATGTTGAAATCTTTTTTACCTCTCTGTCGCTCTGTAAGTAAGAACGGCTTACGTTAAGTGGAATGTCTGGAGAATCAATAACACCGTGAAGCAGTGTTAAAAACTCAGGAACAATGCCCTCTACTTGATCTGTAACAAACACCTGATTGCAGTATAACGAGATTTTGTTGCGCTGAAGTTCTATATTTGATTTGATTTTAGGGAAGTATAAAATACCTGTGAGATTAAATGGATAATCTACATTTAGGTGTATCCAAAAGAGTGGCTCGTCGCTCATAGGGTAGAGTGTACGATAGAATGACAGGTAGTCCTCATCTTTTAGTGATGATGGCGCTTTTGTCCATAATGGTTCAACTTCGTTTATGATATTGTCTTTGTCTGTCTCTTGCTGCTTGCCGTCTTTCCATTCTGTTTTCTTGCCATACACAATGTTTACAGGCATAAATTTGCAATATTTGTTTAGCAGACCTTCAATCTTGTTTTTATCAAGAAACTCCTTGCAGTCATCGTCTATATGAAGTATAATGTCAGTTCCTCTTTCATCTTTTTCTGCTGTGTCAATTGTGAATTCTGGAGAACCATCACAACTCCATTTTACAGCCTGTTCACCTTCTTTATATGAACGGGTTATAATGTCAACCTTTTTGGCAACCATAAAGGCTGAGTAGAAGCCAAGGCCAAAATGACCGATGATGTTGTTTGCGTTGTCTTTGTACTTTTCAAGGAAATCATTTACTCCAGAGAAAGCAATCTGATTAATGTATTTGTCAATTTCCTCAGCAGTCATGCCTATACCTCTATCGCTAATGGTGATAGTACCTGCGCTTTCGTCTACGCTAACGTTTACAGCTAAATTGGCAGTTTCACCTTTGAATTCTCCACGCTCTGCCAATGTTTTTAATTTTTGTGAAGCATCAACAGCGTTTGAAACCAACTCGCGAAGGAATATTTCGTGGTCAGAGTAGAGAAATTTTTTTATTATGGGGAAAATGTTCTCTGTAGTAACCCCAATTTGTCCTGTTCTCATAATTATTATGTTTTATTTTACTTATTTTGTTTTTGTGATATATGCAAATAACATGCCAATTTCATATGAATGAAAATACACTTATGGATTTGAGTAGAGGTATTTAGCTCAAAATTTCCATGTTTCAATAATATTTTGTACTTTTGCATTTAAATTATATATAAAGTATATTGATATGTATAAAAAGAGGCGGAGATGGCATTGTCTTCCAGGAAAGCAACCAACAGAGTTTGATAAGCAGATTATGTACTGGGAGAATAAAGGTAAACTTGTACCAACACGTGGCCTTGTGAAATCTCAAGAGCAACTTGATGGAATACGTAAAGCAGGTATGTTGAATACAGCTGTGCTTGATGAGGTTGCTCGTAATATTCACGCTGGCATGAGCACTTTGGAGATTGATAAAATCTGTCATGATTATTGTGTAGGACATGGTGGTATTCCTGCTTGCTTAGGATATGAAGGTTTCCCTAAATCTGTTTGTACATCAATTAATGAAGTTGTTTGCCATGGAATACCTAAAGCCAGTGATATATTAGAGGAAGGTGACATCGTAAATGTAGACTTTACAACAATACTTGATGGATATTACGCAGATGCCTCACGTATGTTTATAATAGGTAAAACAACTCCTGAAAAAGAGCAGCTTGTGCGTGTTGCAAAAGAGTGTCTTGAGATTGGAATGGAGGTTGCCAAACCATTTACATTTGTTGGTGATATTGGGTATGCCATAGAACAACATTGTAAGAAACATCATTATGGGGTGGTACGTGATCTCTGTGGCCATGGGGTTGGTTTGAAATTCCATGAAGAACCAGAAGTCCCACATTTTGGAAGACGCGGAACAGGAATGCTTTTAGTGCCAGGTATGGTTTTCACAATCGAACCAATGGTAAATATGGGCACTTGGAAAGTTTTCGTTGATGCAGATGATGAGTTTGGATGGGAAGTTATAAGTGAAGATGAGTTGCCTAGTGCGCAATGGGAACATACGTTGCTTATGACAGAAACAGGCGTGGAAGTTCTTAGCTATTAATACTTTTTATGGTTATGGACAAAACTAAAAATGTTTATATATTAGGGTTGGAGTCTAGTTGCGATGATACCTCTGCTGCGGTATTGTGCAATGGCGTTTTGCTCAGCAATGTTACAGCAAGCCAGGCTGTGCATAATGAATACGGTGGGGTAGTGCCAGAGCTGGCCTCCCGTTCTCATTTGCAGAATATTGTCCCTGTAGTAGACCATGCGTTGAAAAAAGCTGGAATAACAAAAGATTGTCTTTCGGCTGTTGCTTTTACTCGTGGTCCAGGTCTTATGGGCTCTTTATTGGTTGGCGTAAACTTCGCCAAAGGATTTGCTCGCAGTCTTGGAATTCCTCTTATTGATGTAAACCATCTTCAAGGACATGTGATGGCTCATTTTATTAAAGAGCAAGATAATAACAGGCCTATACCACCATTGCCGTATCTGTGTCTTCTTGTTAGTGGTGGTAATTCGCAGATTGTTAAGGTCAATTCATATAACGATATGGAGATAATTGGTCAGACGATAGATGATGCAGCAGGCGAAGCTATTGATAAGTGTTCTAAAGTAATGGGGTTGGGCTATCCCGGTGGGCCTATTATTGATAAATTAGCGCGTCAGGGCAATCCAAAGGCATTTGTTTTTTCAGAGCCAAACATCCCTGGATTTGATTATAGTTTCTCTGGATTAAAAACCTCTTTCCTTTATAATCTTCGTGATTGGGTTGATTCAGATCCTGATTTCATAGAAAAGAACAAGGCGGATATTGCAGCATCTCTGGAGTGGACAGTTGTTGATATTCTTATGAAGAAACTTAAGAAGGCTGTGAAGGCAACAGGTATAAACCACGTTGCTGTTGCTGGTGGTGTTAGTGCCAATACTGGCTTGCGTAATGCTTTCCATGATTATGCTCGTCGTTTCGGATGGACTGTTTATATACCTCCATTTGGATTTACAACCGACAATGCTGCAATGATAGCCATTGTCGGATATTATAAATATCTTGATGGTGAGTTCTGTGATATTAGTGCCCCAGCATTTTCAAAAGTGACGTTAAAGTAGTAACATTTAAATAGAAAAATATATGAATTTTGAAAGTAAGATTTTGAGTAGAGAGATTAGTCAACTGCTATGGGAACGTGAGGAGACGCTTTCAACAGCAGAAAGCTGCACTGGAGGTCGTGTTGCAGAAGCAATAATCTCAATACCTGGTGCCTCAAAGTATTATAAAGGTAGCGTAGTGTCTTACGTAAACGAGATTAAGGAAAGTTTATTAGGCGTAGATCACGAATTGTTAATAGAAAAAGGTGCTGTTAGTGAAGAGGTTGCCATTGAAATGGTTAAAGGCGCATGCAAAGCTCTAAATACAACATATGCTATTTCTATAACCGGATTTGCGGGCCCTGGTGGTGGAGATCAGGCAACTCCTGTTGGTACGATTTGGATTGCTTGTGGCACTATTGACCGCCAGGTTACACATAAAGTTATGGAAGATCATGGGCGCGATATTAACCTTGCCATTGCAACTGACAAAGCGATGCATTTGTTCTATGAATTTTTAAAAGCCGAGTGTGGTATTATACAATAAAGTTAAAAAACATTAAGAATAATCTTATTCTTTTTAGTTCATTCTTTATTTCTCATTAAAATTAGTAATTTTGCACTCTGTTTGGAATAAGTTACAAAAAAGTAAAAGAAAACTTAGATAGAAATGTCGAAGATTTGTCAGATTACGGGAAAGAAGGCACAGAGAGGTAATAATGTGTCTCACTCAAAGCATCGCACAAAGCGCGTCTTTGATGTTAACCTCTTCAGCAAGAAATTCTACTATGTAGAAGAGGCTTGCTGGATTAGCTTGAAGATCAGTGCTGCTGGTCTGCGTATGATTAACAAGGTTGGTCTGGATGCTGCTCTTAAGAATGCTGTTTCTAAGGGTTATGTAGACTGGAAGGACATTAAAGTTATAGGAGATTAATAATTATGGCAGGTAAGAAAGCAAAGGGCAATCGCGTTCAGGTGATTCTTGAGTGCACAGAGATGAAGAGCAGTGGCATGCCTGGCACAAGCCGTTATGTTACTACAAAGAACCGTAAGAACACTCCTGAGAGAATGGAAATCATGAAGTATAATCCAATCCTTAAGAAGATGACTCTTCATAAGGAAATTAAATAATTATAAAGCATGGCAAAGAAAGCGGTCGCAACCCTTCACGAGGGTTCAAAAGATGGACGTGCTCATACAAAGGTTATCAAGATGGTAAAGAGCCCAAAGACTGGAGCTTATTGCTTTGATGAGCGTATGGTACCTAATGAAGCTGTAAAGGACTTCTTTAAGTAAGAATTTGATTTTAACTCTTATATAAGGCTACTTCCAATTATGGATGTAGCCTTTTTTATTTTATTTGTAACTTTGTATGGCAAATGAGTTTTCTTGTTGATTTATTTTTGTAACTTTGCAACAAATTATAATTTAATATGGGAATATTTGGTTTTTTCAACAAAAACAAGAAAGAAACGCTTGACAAAGGTTTGGAGAAGACTAAAACAAGTGTTTTTGATAAGTTAGCACGTGCCATAGCTGGCAAGTCTAAAGTTGACGATGATGTACTCGATAATCTTGAGGAGGTCCTAATCACTAGTGATGTAGGTGTTGATACTACTTTAAAGATAATTAAGCGTATTGAAGAACGCGTTGCAAGAGATAAGTATGTAAGTACCTCAGAACTTAATGAGGTGTTGCGTGATGAGATAGCGTCACTTCTTGCAGAGAACAACAGCGATGATAATGATAATTGGGATTTGCCATCAAGTCATAGTCCTTATGTTATACTTATCGTTGGAGTTAATGGTGTAGGAAAGACTACAACAATTGGTAAATTGGCATATCAGTTTAAGAAAGCTGGTAAGAAAGTTTATCTTGGTGCTGCCGATACATTCCGAGCTGCTGCAATCGATCAGTTGTGTATATGGGGAGAACGTGTTGGAGTACCTGTTATAAAGCAGCAAATGGGTAGTGACCCTGCTTCTGTTGCATTTGATACCATTAGCAGTGCTAAGGCCAATAATGCAGATGTAGTTATTATAGATACCGCTGGACGCCTTCATAATAAGGTTGGCCTGATGAATGAACTTAAAAAAATCAAGGATGTAATGAAAAAAGTAATGCCAGAATCGCCAGACGAAGTAATGCTCGTTCTTGATGGCAGTACAGGTCAGAATGCTTTTGAGCAAGCTAAGCAGTTTGCTGCTGTTACTCAGATTACATCTTTGGCCATCACTAAGCTTGATGGAACAGCTAAGGGTGGTGTTGTAATAGGTATCAGTGACCAGTTGAAAGTTCCTGTAAGATATATTGGACTTGGTGAAGGCATGGAGGATCTTCAGCTCTTTGCTAAACGCCATTTTGTAGACTCGTTATTCAATAACGATAAATGAAAAAGACTATTGACATAATCACTATGGGGTGCTCGAAGAATCTTGTAGACAGCGAGCATCTGATGGGTATGATGGAAGCAAATGGCTATCATTGTACTCATGACAGTCGTAACCCTAAAGGTGAGATAGTTGTTATAAACACCTGTGGTTTTATTCATGATGCAAAACAAGAAAGTATAAATACTATACTTGAATTTGCTCAGGCAAAAGATAACGGACATATTGAGCAGTTGTTTGTTATGGGATGCCTTTCAGAACGTTATGCTAAGGAATTAGCTGATGAGATACCTCAGGTAGATAAATTTTATGGTAAGTTCGACTATAAACAGTTGTTATCTGATCTTAACGCATTGCAAGCTAAAGGTAATGAACGCACTTTAACAACTCCTCGCCATTATGCATATATAAAAATTAGCGAAGGATGCGACCGCAGTTGTGCTTATTGTGCCATACCAATAATCACAGGCAAGCATGTTAGTCGTCCAATAGATGAAATCATTACTGAGGTGCGTGATCTTGTGGCTCAGGGAACAAGTGAGTTCCAAATTATTGCTCAGGAACTCACATATTATGGTATAGATATCTATGGTAAGCAGATGATAGCTGAGCTTGTAGAACGTATGGCTGCTATCAAGGGAGTAAAATGGATAAGGTTACACTATGCATATCCAGCCCATTTCCCATGGGATTTATTGCGAGTAATGCGTGAAAACCCCAATGTCTGCAAATATATTGATATAGCCTTGCAGCATATATCAGACAATATGTTGAAACGTATGCACCGCAACGTAACCAAACAGCAGACATATGAGCTTGTTGAGCGTCTTAGGGCAGAAGTACCAGGTATACATATTCGAACAACACTTATGGTGGGATTCCCAGGCGAAACAGATGATGACTTTGAGCAGTTGGTTGAGTTCACACGCTGGGCGAAATTTGAATGTATGGGAGCCTTTGCATATTCAGAAGAAGATGGTACATATTCATCCGACCATTATGAGGATGATGTAACAGATGAACTTAAGCAGTCACGACTTAGTAGGCTCATGATGATACAGCAGAATATAAGTGCTAAGACTATGGCTGGTAAGGTAGGGCAGACGCTCAGGACCGTAATAGACCGTAAAGAAGGAAACTGGTATATTGGCAGAACAGAATACTCATCGCCAGAAGTTGACCCAGAAGTCTTAATACCATCTTCTGAGCGTACTTTAAGAGTTGGCAGATATTATAATGTGTTAATTACAGACGCTGAGGAGTTTGACTTGTATGGAACAGTCGTTAAATAATAATATAGATGAATAACAAGGAGTTTATAAACGAGTTATCTCAAAAGACAGGATTTACCATATCTGAAACTCAGAAAATGGTCTCAAATTTCATTGGAGCTATGGGTGAGATGCTGCAGTCTGACAATTCAGTTGTAGTACCTTCTTTCGGTGCCTTTGAGGTTAAAAAGAAGATGGAGCGTATAATGGTTAATCCATCAACAAAGCAAAGGATGCTAATCCCTCCAAAACTTGTTTTAGCATTTAAACCACATTCTTCATGGAAGGAGAAAGTTAAAAAAGAAAAGAAATAAGTTATGGGAAAGATATCAATAGCAGAACTGTCTGAAATACTTGTTGATAAGCATAATTTGCAAAATCAAGATTCTGAACTTTTTGTATCATCATTTTTTGAGATAATACAGAAAGGGTTGGAAAAGGATAAACTTGTAAAGATAAAGGGATTAGGAACTTTCAAGATTATTGATGTTGAAGCCCGTGAGAGTATCAATGTCAATACTGGTGAGCGTGTTCTTATTGAGGGGCATAATAAGATTACCTTTACCCCTGATCCCTCCATGAAAGAACTTGTAAATAAACCTTTTTCTCAGTTTGACACTGTAATATTAAATGAAGGTGTTGAGTTTGATGATATGCCCATTGAGTCTGATGAACAGCAAGATAATGATGACTCTGTAAATATAGAAAATCAGAATGGACTTTTGGAAATAACAGAGGATATATCTGAAGAAACTCCAACTATAATAGAACCAGTAACTATAGTTGAAACACAAACAGACTCAGAAACAACGATAGACTCTCTTGAGACAGATGTAACAGAGGAACCTGTTAAAGATGAGGTAATTATATCAGATGAGATAGCCTTTCCGCAAGAAGAGGATATTGTTGAATCATCAATTTCAGATAAACCTCAAGTTATTGAAAGCGAAGAAGTTCCCGTGCTTGAACTCCAAGAGGATGTGACAGATAAGGAAATAACTCCAGATATTTCAGAACAGTCTGTAATAGAAGATGGACTTGTATTGCAAGATGGGTCTATTTCAAATCCCGATGTTGAAGAGGTTGAACATTCTGAAGAAACAAATGAATTGTCAAGTGAGGAAGTTAAGACTGAAGATTCACTTCAACCAGATGTTGAAGATTCAGTTGTAGAACAGGCTAATCCTGCTGACGAGTCAACTCTTTCTCGTTCTTTATTTGTTGGTGGTGTCAGAGCCCGAGAACGAGCAGAACGTGAGGCACAGAAGAATAGAAGACTCCGTGAGGAGCGTGCTATAAAGTCAAGTGAACTAGCTGATAGTGAATTTCTTGACGACTCAGATGAGAGCTCGAAAAAATGGTGGTTTTTTATTATTCTTGCTCTCGTCCTTATTGTTGCCGCAGCCTATGGTGGTTATAGGTATGGACTTTCTCAATCTCCACAAAATTACGTAGCAGGTGATACAATTGATACAATTGCAAGTACCGATACCACTTTAATTTTGCCTATAACAGAGGATACTGTTAATGTTGTTGCAGACACATTTAATATTGATAGTGTTGCAGATAGTCATATGCTAAATGCTGATACGTCAGAACCATTTAATTCTGATTACTACGACCAACTTGATGAACGTGTTCGCACTGGTGCCTATCGCATAGTTGGCTTAGATACAACCCTTGTAGTGCGCAATGGCGAAACCATGCGTCGTCTTTGCAAGAGAACGTTAGGTCCAGGTATGGCATGTTATATAGAGGTGTTTAATGGAATGTCACCAGGCGATGCTCTTCAGCCAGGTACACGTATTAAAATACCAAAGCTTGAATGGCGCTTTAAAGATAAGAAGTGATAACTTTATCCAAATCTAATAATCGAATTGGATAAAAAACTTTCTTCAGATGATATAATACAAAAGAGGATGCAAAATTGCATCCTCTTTTGTATTATATTGCTTACTGTTATTTATTTCTTAGCGCAGCAATTGATTCCTGCAGTGCAGCAATCTTCTCCTCAGAGTCGCTCTGCTTTTTACGTTCCAGTGCAACAACAGCCTCAGGGGCATTAGCCACAAACTTCTCGTTGCTCAGTTTCTTCTTGATGCCATTAAGGAAACCTTCCAAGTGCTTCAACTGAGCTTCCATCTTTGCTATTTCTGCCTCTACGTCAATCATGTCGCCAAGTGGAATAGCAAACTCATCGGTGCCAATCATAAAGGCTGATGCGGTAGAGTCTTTTTCTGCCACCACATTGATAGCACTTAAATTGGCCATCTTTGTAATCACGCTATTGTACGCCTCAAAGTTGTTTGTGCCAACAGCTTGCAGATCGAGTTTTTCCTTTGGTGCAATGTTCTTTTGGTTACGCACCATACGTACGCCACTTACAATCTGTTTTACATTTTCAATGTCCGCAGCCAACTTATTGTCAGTCTCTGTTGGTTCTGATATATCCAACTTGTCACGCATGATACTTTCACCTTCATTGCGGTCGTAGATGTGCTGCCACAATTCCTCAGTGATGAATGGCATGAATGGATGTAGCATCTTCAAGAGGTTCTCAAAGAAACGTAGTGTAGCATCGTATGTGGCACGGTCAATAGGCTGACCCTTACCATCGATGTATGCTGGTTTAACCATTTCCAGATACCAGCTTGAGAACTCATCCCAGAACAGGCGGTAAACTGCCATCAGAGCTTCGCTGATACGATATTTTTTGAACAAGTCATTAAGCTCGGCATTTGTCTGCTTGAGTTTTGCTTCAAACCACTCTGTGGCAATTTTGCATTCTGCTGGTTGCTCAATATCGGCCACTTCCCATCCCTTAACCAATCGGAAAGCATTCCAAATCTTATTGTTGAAGTTACGGCCTTGCTCACAAAGGCTCTCATCGAAAAGAATGTCATTTCCTGCAGGTGCAGAAAGCATCATACCCATGCGCACGCCATCGGCACCGAACTTCTCTATCAGTTCAATAGGGTCAGGTGAGTTGCCAAGTGACTTTGACATCTTTCTTCCCAACTTATCACGAACAATACCTGTGAAATAAACATTCTTGAATGGCATGTCACCTTTATATTCATAACCGGCCATAATCATTCTTGCTACCCAGAAGAATATGATGTCAGGACCAGTTACAAGGTCGGCAGTAGGGTAGTAGTAGTTTATCTCTTCATTGTCAGGGTTGTTGATTCCGTCAAAGAGTGATACAGGCCACAACCATGATGAGAACCATGTGTCAAGTGCATCCTCGTCCTGGCGCAAATCTTCTTTCGTAATGTTCTCAAATCCTTCTATCTTGTGTGCCTTCTCCAAAGCATCGTCTGCGTTGAGGGCAACAACAAACTTCTCTTCTTGGCCTTCTGCTGTTGGCAAGAAGTAAGCAGGAATTCTATGACCCCACCACAACTGACGACTGATACACCAGTCCTGAATATTCTCAAGCCAGTTCTTGTATGTTGTCTTATACTTTGAAGGATAGAACTTCAGTTCGTCATTCATTACAGGTGGAAGAGCTATGTCTGCAAAGTGTTGCATACTCAAGAACCACTGCATACATAGACGTGGTTCTACTGCAGTGTCAGAATTACGCTCTGAATAACCAACCTTGTTGTCGTAATCCTCTACTTTCTCTAAAAGTCCAGCTTCGGCAAGGTCGCTTGATATCTTCTTTCTTACATCCATGCGATCCATGCCAATATACAAACCGCCTGCCTCACTTATTGTACCGTCAGGATTGAAGATATCGATGGTCTCAAGATTATGCTTCTTGCCAAGCATGTAGTCGTTAGTATCATGAGCAGGTGTCACTTTTAAACAACCAGTTCCAAACTCAATATCAACATAACGGTCTTCAATAACCGGAATTTCTCTGCCTACAAGCGGAACGATTACCTTGTGACCTTTCAACCACTGGTTCTTCGGATCCTTTGGATTGATACACATTGCGGTATCACCCATGATAGTTTCAGGGCGTGTAGTTGCTACTACTGCATAATAACCCTTCTCGTCCTTGTGTACTACATTACCTTCTGCAGATACATCAACATTGTCTGCATCAGCTACGTAATACTTTAAGTGGTAGAGTTTTGACTTTTCATCACGATAGATTACTTCTTCGTTAGAGAGAGCAGTCTGTGCTTTGGGGTCCCAGTTAACCATACGAAGGCCACGATATATCAGTCCCTTGTCATAAAGGTCAACAAAAACTTTCAGTACGCTTTCAGAACGTTTTTCATCCATAGTGAATGCTGTGCGGTCCCAATCACAGCTTGCGCCTAAGCGACGCAACTGTTTAAGGATAATGCCGCCATGCTCATGAGTCCATTCCCATGCATGCTTAAGGAATTCATCTCGTGTGAGGTCGCTCTTCTTTATGCCTTCCTTTGCCAGTTTGTTCACCACCTTTGCCTCTGTGGCAATAGATGCGTGGTCTGTGCCAGGTACCCAGCAGGCGTTTTTACCCTCCATGCGTGCGCGGCGCACTAAAATATCTTGAATAGTGTTGTTAAGCATGTGTCCCATGTGCAGCACACCAGTAACATTTGGTGGCGGAATAACGATTGTGTAAGGTTCTCTGCCATCAGGTTTGCTGCTGAACAGTCTGTTGTCCAGCCAATACTGATACCATTTCGATTCCACTGCTTGTGGCTCATACTTGCTTGCTAATTCCATTGTTATATAATTTATTTGTTAATTCTAAAACCTAAAACTTTGCAAAATTACTAAAAATTACTGTTATTGATGAATTATTTCGAGTAATTTTGAGGTATTATACTGCAATTCAAGTTGTTTTAGTTTCCCAAATGATAGTTTTTGCATCTCAAAATGATACGTTTTAGAGACCAAAACAAGTTGTTTTGTAGCAGCGGTGATTGTAACGAATTTCTTGAAAAGCTATTATCTTTGGAATATATTGAAAACCAAAGGGTTAGATGAAAGTAATACAGTTCTTCAAAAATACAATATTTAAAATTAATTTCTATTGTGTATGATATTTACTAAGAGATTATCAACTTTATTTATTAAGATATTCCTTGTAATACTCCTTCTATCACATTCCATCCTCTTTGCATTTCATTCTCGACTTAAGAGTTCTTAAAGCTCCTTCGGTTACTTCTAATGTTTGGACTATTTCTTTTTCTGTGAATCCCATATCTATTAAAATAAGGTATGTGCTCATTCGCCGCGTTAGTTCGCCATATTTTACTTTCCAATTATTCACTGTCCTTTTGTGCTCAAACTCATAATACTTTATCAGATATTTCTCTCTGTCAATATCTAATTTGTATGTGTCTTTATTTTGCGTTAAATTATTGAAGACTGCCTTGCCGCGACTAACCTCATCTAAGAGATTAGCACTCTGAGTTTCAATTTTTCTTTCAAGTGATTCTATTTTCTTATCCTTGCTGGTTAGTTCAGACATTTTTTCTTTTATATAATTTTCTTTTTCTTCAGATTCAGTTTTAAGTG
>X430_Giraffe__coassemble_113_pt1 | contig 18006 bp, 14 predicted proteins | sample X430_Giraffe__metabat2_high_PE_008 | metagenome-assembled genome bin X430_Giraffe
CTATGATCTTTGGATAACATGATTATATTGCCACGGACTTATGCAACTGTGCCACAAATTGTTTATATTGTAAACTTTTTGGGATATATAGATAATCTTGTTTTGCTATTATATTATTCCACAACTAACAAACGATATTTTATGAGACTGAAACTATTATTTGCTGCAGTGTGGTGTTCTATCGCCATTCAAGCGCAACAGTTGGCTTTTCCAGGTGCGGAAGGCTTTGGCGCCTATGCCTCTGGCGGACGTGGCGGAGAAATTGTGCATGTAACAAATCTCAATGCAGCAGGCGCTGGTTCTTTGGCCGATGCGGTGAGTCGCCCTAACCGCTTTGTTGTTTTCGATGTTGGCGGCGTCATCGACATTACAGGCAAGAGCATAACGATAGCCAGTAATGTTACCATTGCAGGACAGACGGCTCCTGGCGAGGGTATAACTATCTATGGTGGCCGTGTCATCGCTTCAAAAAACAGCAATATTATCATGCGCTATATACGCATGCGAGGCGGTTCGAGTGTTAATTCATCAAAATGTACTCTTACATTGGATGAGTGTAACAACATCATAATGGATCATTGCAGTGTATCTTGGGGACCATGGGATAATGTGCATATAGCAAATGCAAACAATGTAACATGGCAAAACTGCATAATCTCTGAGGGCATAGAGCCACAGCGTTTTGGAGCTATCACTGATGGCACACGCAACTGGACCATACATCATTGTCTGTGGCAGAACAACAAAAGCCGCAACCCAAAGATGAAGTGCTATGTGCAATATTATAATAATGTGGTCTACAACTATAGCAATGGTGTTGTAGGTGGTCACTCTGCAGCAGACAACTATCAGGATTTGATGAACAACTACTTCATTGCAGGTCCTAATGGTTCTGCAAAATATTTTGACCAGTGGACAGAGACAGACCACATGTATAGCAGCGGCAACTACTTTGACGGCAACTGCGACGGCAAACTCAATGGTACACTCGTTACCGACTACAATGGCGCTACACCAATGAGCTACCCTTCCTTGAAGTGCTCTGCGCCTATGAATCTGGAAACTGCTGCTCAGGCTTATGAGAGCATTGTTGAGCATGTGGGCGCTTCACGCGTAAGAGACATACACGACAAGCGCATAATAGAACAGCTTACATCGTTGGGCAAGAAAGGTGCCTTCATCGACAACGAGCAAAATGTAGGCGGCATTGGCAATGTGGCTGGCGGTCCAAAAATAAAAGACACAGATAACGACGGGATGGCAGATGAATGGGAAGCAGAAAACGGCCTGAATGCAGCAAAGAATGATGCCAACGACTACACAATGGGCAATGGTTATACCAACATTGAAAATTATGTGAACAGTCTGGCACAAAAGAGCAGTTATCTGATATATCCTCTGAACGTAGCAGCAACATTGACAAATGAGTCGACTGTAAAATTGTCTTGGGTTAACGATGCTGAAAACATCACAGCCATTGTGGTTGAGCAGTCGGAAGACGGAAAGAATTTCTCTGAGATTCAAAGGTTGGAAGGTAATGCAACCACAACTACTATTAGCGGGCTCACACCTAAAAAAATATATTATTTCCGTTTGAAAAACATATCAGAGACAATGGAGTCGTTATACTCAAGTGTTGTTTCTGTCAACGACGATTTCATGCGTAGCGGTGGCGGAATGTCAGCAGGTACCAATCCGTTTGTTTCTGCAGAAGGCAAACTTTACCGCATTATATGCTACGGCAGTGTGCCTTACAACAGCAGCACCACGGTGAATGGTATTCCAAAATATCTTACATTCACCGATAATGGGTCATTAGGCTCTACAGAGGAATTCTTATGGGACAACCCTGCCATTCTATGGGAGATAACTCCAGCAGAAGGTGGCTTTTACATTAAGAATTATAGCACCAAGACTTTCATGACTGCCCAAAACGTTACTATTGGCAGCGGGGATGCACGCATAGGCAGTTCCAGCGAACCGGTTGTGCTAACCATCAACTACACCAGCGATCATAATCCAGCACAATCGGGCATCAACTCGCCCATAGCGATGTATCGCATAAACTGTCCGTCAAACAAAGACATGCAGATTCGCGCTCGCGGATTTGTTGACGACTGGGTATGGGGTTCTGGCACAATAGAGCGTGCTGACATGATATTTACATTCGTAGAAATAGACGCTTCACTTGTAAAACTGTTCCTCACACGTCTATACACCACTCTTGAAAGCGCCATAGCACTGGTCAACGGTGCATCTACCGACGTAACTCTCGGCTATCCATCGGAAGCATTGGCAACCCTAATGAACACACTAAACGAGGCACAGGCATTTACAGACAACATTGGTGACAACTGCACACAAGAGGAAGTAGACTCCGTGGTAAGTGTTATTAACAACGCAGTAAAAGCTTTTGAAGCCACACGCATTTACACGCTCACCGATATATCTACAACCATGGACTACAACATATACACCTATGGCACTACAAGCAATGCCAGTGCATCTGGCGCTGGTGCCGACATCGAAAGACGTTATCTATGTAGCAGAAAGACAGCTGATGGATTGCGCGATTCGCTCGTATATCGCATAGGTTTGTCAGACAACAGCATCAAAAACGGCAACGTTGACCCTATCGGCACCAAAAACGATGCTCTATGGAAGTTGAGTAAGGGTGAGAATGGATTTATATATGTCCAAAACTGCGAAAGCGGAGCTTACATGCAGGTTGACAGATTGCTGTCAGCGGCTCCGATTGCCATATATCCATACTATGCTAAGACCGACAACGGCAAACTGGCGTTCTACTTGGATGCAAATGAGAATGCCAACAAGTGCTTGCAAATCGGTTCTACGGATGCCTCACTTAAAGAAGGTCCCCTTGCTTTCTTTACTGGACATGCAGACAGAACACGCATGCGCTGGGTGTTTGAGGAAACGGAATACGAAGCGACAACAGCAATAAAATCGTTGAAAAATAACGAAACAATTGGTACCGCCTACTATAGTCTGCAAGGCATTCGCTTGAACAGAAAGCCAGCCTCTGGCATATTCATCGAAGTAACCACTAATTCAGAAGGCAAGACTATATCACGCAAGGTCTCTGCACAATAGTGACCAGCATAGAGAGCAATAATAAAAGCAAACATATAAAAGTGAACCCCGAGAGTTTATTACTTTCGGGGTTCACTTTTATGCCTATCCTAATCATACAGCAATTTACTTAGTTTGTAAAGTGCCAATAACTCGAACAGAATTTAATGACAGATGTATTATTTCAATGGTTCCGTAACCTTTTCAAGCCACTCCCGTTCATCAAACGTCAGATGTTTAAGCAGTTTTCCACGTACATCCATGTGATACTCATCAAGCCACTTTCTCTCTTCTGGTGAAAGCATTTCAACAAGAATTGGTTCCTTGTCAATAGGACATAAAGTCAACGGTTCAAATTGCAGGAAATCACCAAACTCAGTTGATTTATACGGTTTAACCAGAAGCATATTCTCTATTCTCACACCAAAACGGCCAGCGAGATACAATCCCGGTTCATCAGTAACCACCATGCCTGGCACAAGTGGCGCCGGACGATACTCCATACGTATCTGATGCGGTCCCTCATGCACATTAAGATAAGCACCTACTCCATGCCCTGTGCCATGCATGAAGTTCATGCCTTCGCTCCACATGTCCATCCTTGCCACAGCGTCAAGCTGCGTACCGCTGGCTCCATAGGGGAATTTCAGCATCTGCAATTTGATATGACCTTTAAGCACAAGCGTATAAACGCGCTTTTGCTCTTCCGTAAGCTCTCCTAACGCTATGGTTCTGGTAATATCGGTAGTTCCATCAAGATACTGAGCACCTGAGTCTAAAAGCAGCAACCCCTCTGGACGCAGTTTCACATCACTCTCCCTGGTTGGTTCGTAGTGCACAATGGCACCATGCTCTCCATACGCCGCTATAGTATCGAACGACAATCCCCTAAACTCATCGTAACGTGAGCGCAAATTCTCAAGACGTGCACTGGCAGACAATTCTGAATGCAAGGTGACATCAGCTAACGATTTTAGCCAATAGAGGAATTTCACCATCGCCACGCCATCACGCACCATGGCATTACGGAATCCGTCTATTTCTGCTTCATTCTTCACCGCCTTCATATATGGTATGGGCGACGAAGCCTCAACCTTTACGCATTTTATAGCCGAATAGAGTACATGGTTTATCTCGTTAGGGTCAACAAGAATATTGTAATCTGAGAAATAACGGATAACTCCAGCCACATCAGCATAGTCTTTCACTTCTACCCCCTCAGCCTTCAGATAAACCTTCACCTCATCTGTAACCTTTATCTTATTTATAAATAGCGTAGCTTTTGACTTCTCAATCAGCAGATATGACACAAAGACAGGATTACAATGCACATCAGCGCCTCGCAGGTTTAGTGTCCATGCTATATCATCAAGCGATCCAACAATCATGCCACACACATGACGTTCTTTCAGCTCTGCACGGATGCGCGCCAACTTACTGGCACACGACTCACCGCAATATTTCATTGGATGCACCACCACCTTACTCTCTGGCAGTGCCGGGCGGTCTTTCCATATCTTTGCCAATGGGTCGAAATTAGTACGCAAGGTTATGCCACCCTCGGCTCTCAGTTCGCTGGTAAGTGCTTTAACCATCGCCGCAGAACACACATTACCGTCTATACCCACATTCGGGTCATTGTCATAAGACAATTTCATCCCCAACCATTTAGATATCGTTGGAGTACCAGACATGCGTTCCTTCATCAACTTAAACTCAGTGCCTGCCAACTGCTGTTCAGCTGCTATAAAATAGCGCGAGTCGGTCCACAGCGCAGCTTCATCCATGGTCACCACCGCCGTACCGGCAGAACCATCGAATCCAGATATCCATTTCCTTCCCTCCCAATGTTCTGGCACATACTCTCCATTATGCGGATCAGTGCTCGGAAATATGAATGCATCGAGTTTCTCTCGCCTCATCACCTCTCGCAGTGCCTCTAGCCTTTCTTTTATTATCAGTTTCATATTTTAGGTTTTTACTTCAACAACTGTCATTATTAGGATATGCGCTCTGCAATCATTGCCATTTGTCATATCCACCTTACAAAGGTACACGTTTTCATAATTAATAACAAATTAAATCACGGATAAAGTCGGGTGATAAACTTTTTTTTACTATCTTTGCATAGAAATTTGCTTATTAGTCAAACACATAAATAAATTTTATAGAACAATGAGTTTTCTTACAAACGACAAACTTGTAATCGTAGGTGCTGGTGGCGCTATCGGTTCAACTATGGTTCAGACAGCTCTCACTATGAAGCTGACACCAAACGTATGTCTTTATGACGTGTATGCTCCAGGTATGGAGGGTGTAATGGAAGAGATGTTCCACTGCGGATACGACGGTGTAAACCTCACAGCTACAACAGATGTTGCTGAGGCATTCAAGGATGCTAAGTACATCATCTCTTCAGGTGGCGCTCCACGTAAGGAAGGTATGACACGCGAGGACCTTCTCGCTGGCAACTGCAAAATTGCTGAGGAGCTTGGCAAGAACATCAAGACATACTGCCCAGACGTTAAGCACGTTGTAGTTATCTTCAACCCAGCCGATCTTACAGGTCTCGTAACACTTCTCTACTCTGGTTTGAAACCAGGTCAGGTTACAACACTTGCAGCTCTCGACTCAACACGTTTGCAGAGCGCATTGGCTAAGAAGTTTGGTGTTAAGCAGTATGAGGTTACTGGTTGTGCTACATACGGTGGTCACGGTGAGCAGATGGCTGTATTCGGCAGCGCAGTAAAGGTTGCTGGTACACCTCTCTACGATCTTATCGGCACAGAGGCTTGCACAAACGAGGAGTGGGAGCAACTTAAGATTGATGTTACCCAGGGTGGTGCAAAGATTATCAAGCTCCGTGGTCGCAGCTCATGGCAGAGCCCAGCATACTGCTCTGTAGAGATGGTTCGTGCTATCATGGGTGGTGAGAAGTTCCGTTGGCCAGCTGGTACATACGTAAAGAACGAGAAGTATCAGAACATCATGATGGCTATGGACACAACTCTCGACGAGAACGGTTGCTCATACAAGATGCCTGTAGGTACAGAAGATGAGTTGGCTAAGCTCGACGCAAGCTACGCACACCTCTGCAAGATGCGTGATGAGCTCGTTACTCTTAACATCATCCCTGCTGTTTCTGAGTGGAACGAGATCAATCCAAACCTCTAAAAAGGTATTGCCCGCTTTAACACGGGAATATATAACAAAACCGGCACATTCTCAGATGTGCCGGTTTTTATTTTGCCTTATTAATAATCTTGATTATTTATTATTCTATACTTGCTCACGCAGTTTCACCCATCCTACCAATCTCATTATCAAAGGAACAATGAGTAGCATGGAATAAACTGCCGCAAATACGACTAACTGCTCTTTGCTGAGATCGAACATATTCACAACAAGAATCAACAAGAAACAAAGTGCACTGAGCCAATATCCATTACGAAGCAACTTTGCTGCCTTGCACTGAAATTCCTTGTAAAGCAGATAACCGATAGGAACCACAAAGGCAATGTCAACAATACGTATCATCACGCCGAAATATGCCGGGAGAGTTCCATTGCCTGACAAAGTTGCCAGTTCCACAATCTTCAAGGCTATATAAAATACACTTTGCCCTATTATCAACATTCCCGCATTCCTTCCACTTGAAGATGCTGATACTTTCATAACAAAATAGCCCAAAGCTACTGTTATAAAATTACCCAGACCGATTATAGTCTGCCTTATCGTAAAGTCTTCTATGACAAACGGCAGCACCGCTCCTACAAGCATTCCATAAGCAACATTCATAATCGCCAGAATAGCGATTATATTAAGCATTTTCTGCTTTCCCATAACAATTATATCTTAGATAAGAATTTTTCCCTGCTCACAATAAAGCGCAGGTGGGTTCCCTCGCCAATTACCACATCTCCCTGATGGGCTATAATCTTAAAATAAAGTTTTCTTCCTTCAACCTTTTCAAGTGTTGCCGTAGCCGACACCTCTGCTCCAACTGGCGTTGGGCGCAGATGCGACGACTCTATATGTCCGCCAACGGTAGTATCACCGTCTTCTAACTCAGATGCCACAGCAAGCATAGCAGCATTCTCCATCAATGCCATCATGGCTGGCGTTGCCAAAACTGGCATATCACCAGAGCCAAGCGCAATAGCTGTATTCTCATTGCCAACAGTCAGTCGGCTGGTATAAGTAAGTCCTGTTTCTAACATAAGTATATTCGTCTGATAGTATAATTTATTGTTTCACTCCGTTTATCTTATAATCTTCTATTTTGCCATTCTTAAGAGTTGCCTCAACCACTCTGCCTCCGCTGGCATGCATACGGAACGACACATCCCAGTGTTTTGGCCATGACGGGAAGAGCACAATCTTACCGTCAACCTCCTGCATCAGCATTTCCTGCATGGCTATCATGCCACTGCCGCCCCAGTTATGATCAGGTGTCCAGTCAAATCCTGGTCCCCAGAAAGCAGGGAAACGGTGTGGTCCATTGCCCATTTTAAGTTGTATTAGTCGGGCAGCCTCATCGGTAAGTCCAAGACAAGCAGCCCAGATGCAATCCTGCTTCCATCCCACATGTGAACGGAACTCCTTTGAGTATGGGTCGTGCCAGTATGTGTCTACAGCCAACTGCAGGTTGTCCCTTTCCACTCCATACATACGCCATGGGAACACAGGATAGAGCATAGGGTTTTCTGTGTTGTTCACACGTTCCCACAATGCCGCAGGTGCTATAACCTCCTTGTCATCAACAATGCGTGTTGATATCTCTGGGATGCGGTTTAGCAGTGCTTTGTATTGACTCACCTTTGCCGTGTCGTCTTTATGATAATCAATGAGCGACTGTGTCACTACTCTCAGTCCCGCCACAGTAGGTGTTGAGTTATATGCCATTTTGAATGTCTCACATGCACTTCCTGGGAACAATACCAGTTTGCCGTTGCCGTCTAATGCCTTTGCTCCACGACGTTTTGCCAAATACTGATAGTGCTCATCGAAGAATTTCACAGACGACTCTATCATTGGTATATACTCAGAGATGTCATAGCCTTCATACTTGTTCATCTGGAAAGCCATTTCACAGAATTCAAGGATTGTATCCCAACAATATTCCAGCCATGCGTTGTATTCCAGTCCTGGGTCAAAACCTACAGGACGTTTCTTGCCATACTCAGCGAAGTTGGGCAAACCATAGTTCTCTATCTGTTCAGTAAAGCAAGCACCATCATGTCCCCAATACAAACGGCTACGCTCTTCTGCGTTTTTCTGTATACGCAGATAATAGTCGAGCTGTGCTTTCATCATGTCTATATCGCCGTTTTTAAGCATTGGCCAGTATACCAGTCGCTGATTCTGTGCTGTATGTACGCCACCACCCCAGTTGCGGAAATCGGGTGACAGCTGATATTCAGCAACTCCTGGTTTCACATATTCTGGGTCAAAGGTAAAGAGTCCGCCGTTGAACTTAGTAGGCCACTGACTATAAGCATTGCATCCCTGCATATAGCGGAAGAGATTGTAGTTGGTAACAATATCCTTGCAATCAGGGTTATCGGTTGTTACATAGCTGCGTTGCCAGAAACTGTTCCACCATTGGCGAGAAGCCTTGAGGTCCTTCTTCTTGTTTACCATCTTTGCTGTTTCATCAAGCGCCGCCATCCATTCGTCAACAGTACCCTGTTTCTCTGCAAGAACAATCTGCAACGACTGCTTGGTGCTTTTCTTGATAGTCTTATACGTCCATCCAACGAAGTCTGTGCTGGCATAACGGCCATTGTGCATGCCGACAAACTGCAGTGATGTGCCTGACATGCGCCCACCAAAGGTAAGGCTATGTATAGGATTGTACAACTTGTGCTTTACCGATTCCATCTGCTGCTGTCTTACTGTAGCATCGAAATTTGTGCTGTCGCCATTGTGATGCAGGAAAACGATATCGGCAGAATGGCTTATAATTGAGTCGTGACGTGTTACCAATCCTTTAGGAGGGGCAAACTTATACGATGTCTGCATGCGGTCACGCTTGCCGATTTTAATATCCTTGGTGCGCCAGTTCTCGTATGTGGCTTCCATTGTCACAGCCTTGTTAGCCTTCACATCAACATGAACCACAGGCTTAAAAACGTCTGCCCATATCTCTACGGTCTTCTTACCGTCGGTAATCTCCACATATCCATCGTTGAGATGAAGTGTCTGGCGAAATCCTTCACCACAATCAAGTGCTGGGAAAAGTTTTATTCTCACACGCCCCTGCTTCAGAAGTGTATTGTTTTCATCGAAAGCACCGCTACGGCTAAGGTAAAACAAGATGTCGCCATTCTCTACCCATACGTTCATGCCAATACTGCCACCACCACATGGCATCGACTCAGAAGAATTCTTGCTCGGTGTTGTCCACGTAAAGTCTGCTGGTTGGGAATATCCGTTCATGCTCAGAGCAACAAACAGGACATATATAAAAAATCTTTTCATCATAAATATTAATAATGTATCATTTGCAAAATTAAATTATAAAAAATGAAATGCAAAATATTATCACTTGTTTTTCTGTTGGATAATCTCAATAATACAACTAATATGCCTTTTTATACATTTCTTTTTATAACTTTGCAGTCAACTTATAAAAAACATATGCTAAGTATTATTGATTTAATCCTACTTTCCATTGGCGTAGCCATGGATGCCTTTGCTGTGTCGATAGCCAAGGGACTGTCGGCAAGGCGTGTCACTACAGCCAACTATTTCTGTGTGGGAGCATGGTTTGGAGGTTTTCAGGCGCTAATGCCGTTGATTGGTTTTTTTGCGGGAGTCCACTTTGCTCATACTGTTCAGAGTTTCGACCATTGGATAGCTTTCGTCCTTTTGTCATTCATCGGAGGAAAGATGCTTAAGGATGCCCTGTCAAAGGATGAGGAGGGCACGATAAAGGCCGATTTCTCTTTTCGCAATATGCTATTGCTTGCCATCGCTACCAGTATTGATGCTCTGGCAGTAGGCCTATCGCTGGCATTTCTAATGGTGAATATTTGGTTGGCCATAGCACTTATGGGACTCGTCACCTTTGCTTTCTCTGCCGCTGGCCTTAAGATAGGCAAAATCTTTGGCAACAGATATAAGACAACAGCCGAGATTGCTGGTGGCATAATACTTATTTTTATTGGAATAAAGATATTGATTACACATTTATAAATAAAGTAAACGAGTTGGGTGCTTTGCAAGTTGACAAGTTGAATATTTGACAAGAAGTTCCCTGAGTGAAACGAAAAAACAAGTTGTTTGTACTTGAAGCAATTGTCCTTTAACTTCTTAGTGAGCAAGGCGAACGATAACTTCCTTTAACTCCCTTTAAATTCTTAAAAAAATATGGCACTTATAAAATCAATCAAAGGACTAACTCCAAAGTGGGGACGTGAATGTTACTTCAGTGAAAACGCCACCATCGTGGGCGAAGTAACAATGGGTGATGAATGCTCTGTATGGTTTAATGCCGTTGTGCGCGGCGACGTGGCACCTATTACTATTGGTCACCGCACCAACATACAAGATGGCGCCTGTGTACATGTTACCAATACCACCGGTCCAACCGTTATTGGCAATGACGTGAGCATAGGACATAATGCTACCGTTCATGCTTGCACCATTCGCGACGGAGCGCTTATTGGCATGGGAGCCACTCTGCTCGACCATTGCGACATCGGCGAGGGTGCAGTTATTGCGGCTGGTGCCCTAGTGCTACAGGGTACAAAGGTTGGCGCTCATGAGATTTGGGGAGGAGTGCCTGCAAAGTTCATCAAGCAGACAAGACCCAACCAGGCCGAGAGTTTCGGTCAGCACTATGTGGAATACTCAAAATGGTATCTGGAGGAGGATGCTAAATAAGAAATAAAGGTAAAAAATTATAGGATATCAATCAAGCATACCTAATTTGCCGAAATAATACATCACTGATTCTGCTGTTATTCGTTCATGCTTATCCTTTGACTTATACTCCTTAAGCAAATCTGGAGTAGAGGATAATTGTTTCTGCATATATTGGTCATCTATGCGGACCACCTGCTCACTCGGCATGTTAAACATATAGCAAAAAGTCTTTTTACCATATATTGGTTTCTTACCTTCAGGTATTTTGCTCAAATTTAATCCTTCATTCCAAAATAACGCACCCATCAAACCGAAATCGACATATACAGATACTGCTAATATCCTGCCCCATTTTGACTTGTAAATATTCTGATTATGTTCTGATAGCACAAACAGCACATTATCGTCTGAACTGACATTCAGTACTGGCACAAAGCAATTGCCTAAAGTATTTCCTTTAAACAACAGTCCACGACAGTTGAAATACAGAGAGTCACCATTCTGAATAAAGCGCGCATCTTTCCACAGTTTATCGCTTAGTTCCTTATTGGAAACAACAGGCAGATATGCTTCTGTGTTCTTTGCGTACTTACTTGTTGTTTTTGGTGTCACCCAATCCTTCTCGGTAAGAAGACTAATAAAATTTATTTTCGCTGTATCTATCTTTTGCCAATTATTGCCTATAAAGTCTGCGTATGAAGTACAATATTTGCTCTGTCCCTTAACAGAAAGGAATGAAAGAACAACAAGAGACAAAAGTAAAAATATTGATTTCTTCATAATACATTTCTCACAATTTAACCCCCTTAACCACTACATCGGTTGCACCAGCATTCTGCTTTACATAATTGCCTGCGGCCTCACCAGCCTTCTGCAATGAAGCCTCATCGGCAATAAAGCCATCCATTACGGCTGCAAATGAGTCGTAATCAGCAATCTCAATACCACCACCATTTGCCTTCAGGGCCTGTGCTTCAGCAAAACGGGCATTGTTCGGACCGAATATAACAGGTATGTTCCATACCGCCGCCTCAAGAACATTGTGGATGCCAACACCAAAGCCACCACCTACATACGACACTGTGCCGTAATTATAGATGCTTGACAAAAGTCCGAAGCAGTCGATTATCAAGCAACGGGCATTACGCGCCTCCTCTGGTGTAGTCTGTGTATAACGGACCACTGGCATATCCAGTTGTTTAATAATCTGTTGCAAGTGACTCTCGCCGATAACATGAGGAGCAATGATTAGCTTCCAATTTGGATGCTCATTGAAATATTTGATGAATATCTCCTCATCGGGCTGCCAGCTTGAACCAGCGACGAAGATTTTTTTAGTTGACAAGTTGACAAGTTGACAAGTTGACAAGTTGCTTGACTCAGTTGACGAGTTGGTTTCTTCAGTAAACGAGTTGACAAGTTGACAAGTTGACAAGTTACTTGACTCAGTTGCCGAATTGGTTTCTTCAGTAAACGAGTTGACGAGTTGACGAGTTGACGAGTTGCTTGACTCTGTTGACAAGTTACTTGCACTTGAAGTATTGCCTGCACTCCTGCACTCCTGCACTCCTGCACTCCTAGAAGCATCCTCCACAAACGCCTCGACAATCTCCAATTTCTTTGCCAGTTCTTTTATCTCAAGCACTCGGTCGAAACGGGTATCGCCGCTAATAGAGACATCGGTAATACCTATGCTTGCAAGTAACTCCCTGCTCTTCTCGTTCTGAACAAAGAAATGGGTGAAGCATTTCAGAACCTTGCCATATTGCTTGCCATACCAACGGAAGAATATCTGTCCGTCACGGAAGATGCTCGACACGCTGTATGTTGGTATGCCACGATGCTTCAGTATATGCAGATAGTTGTACCAAAACTCATACTTAATGAAGAATGCCATTACTGGGCGCACCGTGCGCAGGAAGCGGCGGGCATTGAACGGAGTGTCAATGGGCAGATAGCATATAATGTCTGCTCCTTCATAGTTCTTACGCACCTCATAACCTGATGGCGAGAAGAATGTGAGCAAAATCTTATATTCAGGATGCTCCTTGCGCAAACGCTCCATTATTGGGCGGCCCTGCTCAAATTCACCGAGCGATGCAGCATGAAACCAAACATACTTATCGTCTGGTTTCACCTTGCTGCGCAGTATGCTCAGAGCCTGACGCTCTCCCTGCCACAATTTCTTTACCTTCTTATTAAACAGGCTTGCTATGGCAATGCCAAAAAGGTAGATGTAGATGATTATGTTGTACATAAGTAATGATTTAAAAATTTCTTAATTACATTCTTTAATTAAACTTCTTGGTACAACTGCTGTTTTAAAATCTCGTAATTTCCTTACAACATAGCCGGAACTACACAAATCTAAAACCACGACACTATCTCCTTCAAACATATGTGTAAAATCTGATTCATGCTTATAAATATAATCTAATATAGAAATAGAACCACCTTTATTTTTTGCAAGGAATTCTACATATGCAGCAGACGCTTCTTTCGTCATTGGTGCATAATCATTCATTGTTATTATGTAAATGGTTTTACCATCTCTTTTTATATTAACAGAATCATCAGTAATACTACCAATAAGTGCGGCTAATAAAAATATAATTGGACCTATTATGCAACCATACTTTCTTATATGGCTTTCAGTCCGTCCTAATAACTTCAGTGGATTATTAAACTCTTTATTACAAATAGTACATCTAAGTTTACTGCATTTTTCGACTTGAGAAGAAAGTGTCAATACTGCTCCACAGGATGGACATTGAACTTTTTTACGGGTATTAGATTTACTAGAAACAGATGTGTTAGTGGTTGCTTTATCTATCCCCAATAAATCAATTGGATTTTCCAAACCACAATATTTACAAGTTTTTGCATCTTTAGCAACAAACTTACCACATTTTCTGCATCTATTTGCCATATATATAAAATTATTTTATCCAAATATATCCATCTTTCCTACCAAAAAGATGTTTGTACTTATCTAGCCTTGCGCTAATCTGATTGACAGGCACAGGCAACTTATCCTTGCGATGATATAATTTATTTTTGTTTATATAATCTGCCACATCACCTAATTTTATTTGTCCACCACCCAACCCATTTATGGCAACAATCATGGCCTCATGTAAAGTCATATAATAACAATCATATTATCTAAATTTCAATTTATCTCAGCTATCGCCTTCTTCATTCTCGCAATGGTTTCTTCCTTGCCGAGGAATGCTGATATGTCGAACATTCCTGGTCCCTTGCCCTCGCCAACGAGAGTGAGACGCCATGCGTTCATGATATTGCCCATCTTGTATTCGTTGTCCTCAATCCACTTGTGAACAACCTCCTCCTGATGTGCCAGTGAGAAATCGTCGAGCGATTCAAGTACACCAATGAGTTCTGTAAGCTGAGCGGCTGAGTCTTCCTTCCAGCGCTTCTTGCGTGTCTTCTCATCATATTCTGTTGGCGCCACGAAGAAGAATGAGCACAGTGCCCATAACTCATGCACAAAGTTCACACGGTCTTTCATCATTGCCACCACCTGAGTGATGCGCTCCATGGTTTCGTCTATGCCGTGAGCCTTTACCATTGGCGCAAACACCTCAGCAATCTCCTCAGCCGACTTATTGAGAATATACTCATGGTTAAACCAAATACCCTTCTGATAGTCGAAGCGTGCACCAGCTTTTGAGCACTTGCTGATGTCAAACAGACCTACCAGTTCGTCAAGGCTATACAACTCACGCTCTGTACCTGGGTTCCAACCGAGGAAAGCAAGGAAGTTGATTACTGCCTCTGGGAAATATCCGCTCTCACGGAAACCTGAACTCACCTCACCGCTCTTTGGGTCGTGCCACTCAAGTGGGAACACAGGGAATCCCAAGCGGTCGCCATCGCGCTTAGACAGTTTACCCTTGCCTTCTGGTTTCAGAAGCAATGGCAGGTGGGCAAAGCGTGGCATGGTGTCTTCCCAGCCGAATGCCTTATAGAGAAGCACATGCAGCGGAGCACTTGGCAACCACTCCTCACCACGAATAACGTGTGTTATCTCCATCAGATGGTCGTCAACGATATTTGCCAGATGGTATGTTGGCAGCTCGTCAGCACTCTTATACAGTACCTTATCGTCGAGGATATCGCTCATTATCTTCACATCGCCACGGATAAGGTCGTCAACGTGTACTGCCTCGCCCGCCTCAATCTTGAAACGAACCACATACTGATTGCCAGCAGCTATCAGAGCGTCAACCTCTTCCTTAGTCATGGTGAGCGAGTTGCGCATCATGCCACGAGTACGAGCATCATACTGGAAATTCTCTATCTCAGCGCGCTTTGCCTCCAGTTCCTCTGGAGTATCGAAAGCGATATATGCCTTGCCAGCATCAAGCAACTGCTTTACATAAACCTTGTATATCTCGCGGCGCTCGCTCTGACGGTATGGACCATGCTCGCCACCAAAGCTGACACCCTCGTCAAACTTAATGCCAAGCCATTTGAATGATTCTATGATATATTCCTCTGCGCCCGGAACAAAACGGCTTGAGTCGGTATCCTCGATACGGAATACGAAATCACCGCCATGCTGACGCGCAAACAGATAGTTGTACAATGCGGTACGAACACCGCCTATATGCAATGCCCCTGTTGGGCTTGGTGCGAAGCGCACCCTTACTCTTCTTTCGCTCATTTCTGTCTTATATATCAAATTTAGTAGAGGAATCAGGGGAATAAGGTAACCTTATTAGGTAAAACCTCGCGCCTTAAATCCTCATAACCTTTCCAATTTGCAAAATTAATGTTTTTTTTCCAATTAACTTTGCCGTATGGAATATTTTTACTATTTTCGCATTCATAATCAGCATATAACAAGTTATCATGAACGGAACATTATTAAAAGGCGAACTCACTTGGCAGCAGTTTATATTCAGAATATTTATAGTCATTGCAACGATTGCTCTTATCGTATGGTTGAAGCCTGGCGATAATAACACAAATAATCTTCATGCCGAGATTGGAAAACCATGGAAATACGGTGAGTTGACAGCTCCTTTTGATTTCCCAATATATAAATCAGAAGATGAAATCAACAAGGAACGCGATAGTTTGCTAAAGACTTATGAACCATATTATGACTACAAGGAAACCGTTGCCAATGAGCAGATTGCAAAGTTTAATTCTGATTTCAGCAATGGCATACCTGGATTAGGCAAGAGATATACAGAGATAATAGTCAAGAGACTGAACACTATCTATCAAAACGGCATAATCAGCTCTCCAGAATATTCCGACCTTGGCGCAGACACTACCAGTTTTATAAGGATAGTAAGAGACCGTACAGCCACGAGTGTGCAGATTAGCCACATCTATTCCACAAAGGTGGCCTATGAGATGCTCTATGATGATAAAGAATTGGCGCCATACAGGCAGATATTACAGAAATGCAATCTCAATAATTACATTGTTCCAAACCTGATTTATAATGAGATACACAGTGAGTCAAGCCTGAACGACCTCATGAACAGTATTCCACTGGCCATGGGAGTGGCACAGAAAGGACAGAAGCTCATTGACCGTGGCGATATCGTAGATGAGAAGGATTATCAGATAATAGAATCGCTCAAGAAGGAGAGCAGCAGGCGCAATCACTATTCCAGACAGCAAGGACTGAAACTCACTGGCAGCATATTGTATGTCATGGTGCTGATATCGGTGTTTACGCTCTACCTCATAATGTTCCGCAGAAAGCATTTTGAGCAGCTTAGAAGCATGACCATGCTCTATTCGCTGATAGCATTGTTTGCTGTGCTTACTTCACTGGTGTCGCAATACAGCATATCACATCCTTTGATGCTTCCCTATGCCATGGTGCCAATATTCATACGAATATTTATTGACTCACGCACAGCATTCATGACATTGGTTACCACAACACTTATCTGCGCCGGCATGGCAGAGCAGCCTTACGACTTCATTGTGATAGAGATTGCAGCAGGAATGACTGCTATCTATACGCTAAGGGAACTGTCGGCACGCTCACAGATATTCAAAGCTGCAATCATTATTACGGTGGTAGCCATGCTCACTTCTCTGGCCTTTGAACTCACACGAATCTCAATGCTCAGCGAACTGGCCTGGACACATTATATATATTTATTGATTAGTGGACTATTCCTTCTTTTCGCTTATCCATTGTTATACCTCATGGAAAAGACGTTCGGGTTTACCTCTGACATCACTCTTATTGAATTGTCTAATACTAACAACGAACTGCTCCGCAAGATGAGTGAGGTGGCGCCGGGCACATTCCAGCACTCAATACAGGTGGGCAATCTTGCGGCAGAGATAGCAAACAAAATTGGAGCGAAGTCACAGTTGGTTAGGACCGGAGCATTGTATCATGACATAGGCAAGACTCTCAACCCTATTTACTTCACAGAAAACCAGTCGGGAGTAAACCCGCATGAGCATCTTTCGTATATAGACAGCGCACAGACCATCATAAGTCATGTGACAGAGGGACTGAAGCTGGCTGAAAAACACAACCTGCCAACGGTGATAAAGGATTTCATAAGTACCCACCATGGACTGGGCAAGACAAAGTATTTCTATATAAAACAGAAGAACGAAATCCCCGATATGTTTATCGACGACCTTATGTTCACATATCCTGGTCCCAATCCTTTTACACGAGAACAGGCAATTCTTATGATGGCAGACGCCGTTGAGGCCTCGTCGCGCTCACTGCCAGACTATACGGAGAAGAGTATACGTGAATTAGTCAACAACATCATAGACGGCCAGGTGGCTGATGGCTATTTCCGTGAGTGCCCAATTACCTTCCGTGATATAGCTTATGCTAAGACTGTGCTGATAGAAAAACTTAAGACCATTTATCACACACGCGTGAGTTATCCTAAGGAAAAATAGTTGAAAAACTAAAGGAAAATAGTAAAAATTTCATTGCTCATTTTAAGCGCATTTGTGCATGTTTTTTTTGCACAAATGCGTTTCTTTGTGCAACATTTGTTAGTTTTTCTG
>X430_Giraffe__coassemble_115_pt1 | contig 17815 bp, 12 predicted proteins | sample X430_Giraffe__metabat2_high_PE_008 | metagenome-assembled genome bin X430_Giraffe
AGAAAAACTTTATTAGAACAGTTGTGTGCACAGTCGTGTTCTGTGCTGTTGGGGTAGCTGCTTATTTTGGAATGCCCAAAGAGCAAGATAATGAGTTGTTGTTGGCTAATGTTGAGGCGTTGGCTGGTGGTGAAACAAAAACGACGTGGACTTGTGTTGGCACAGATAAGACTTGTAAAGTACAATGTGGTATGTGTGGAACAAAAATTAAAGGAAAAGGGACTTTATCTGGTTCGCACTCATGTTCGATAAATTAAGTTGCAAATAATTATGAAAAAGTATTTATTGTATTTATTAACCATCCTTCTTGTTGCTTGTGGAGACAACAAGAAGGATAGTGTGAAATACGATTCATCATCATTATATAATTGTAAAGAAACTTATAGAATAACAGATGACATACCGCTTGATATTGAATTAATAGACCCAGACCAGTTGATTTGTATTAACGATACAATACTTGCAATAAAAGATTTTGAAAAAAATGGCTGCTATGCACATTTAATCACAACCAAAGGCAAATACTTATGCAGTTTTGGCCGTAAAGGAAAAGGCAAAGGGGAAATTATTTCGCCACAATCAATCAGTATATCAGAAGACGGTAAATACATTTATATTTATGATTATTCGTTGTCTCAGTCTGTCAAATACAGTATATCAGATTTACTTGCAGGTAAAATAAATGGAGAAAACGTTAAATATAGAAATATGCTGCCGCCCGGAGTAAATAGGTTTAACGACGTAATCCATTTCTCTGAAATTAAATTCGTTGGTTTTGGATATAATGACCTTTGTCGTGTTATAAATATAGATGGAGGAATAAGCCATAATTACACAGACTACCCAAATGTTACTGATGATATAGAATGCGTCTGGTCTATTTGGAGTAATTCTGCTAAATATGCGATATCTAAAGATAAAAAGAGGATTGTAGTGGGAACTGGTATTGGTATGGTTTTTGAGATTTTTAATATAGACAACAATAATATTTATAGTCATATTGTAAAAGGATTTCACAAACCTGTATTTGGTATAGCATCTGGCGCTAAACCTCTTTGTGTTACTTTTGTAGATGAAACATTCGAAGGTTTTACAACTATTTTTGCAGACAATGATGTCTTTTATGGTTGCATAAGAGGTGAAGCACCCAATTATAATTCAGGTAATGTAATTTATTGTTTTAACTATAATGGAAAGCTTGTAAAAAAAATCAAAATAGATTATCAAATAGTTTGTTTAACAGTAAATGAAAATATTATCTATATAATAATTGAGAACGAATTTGGAGAATATATGTTAAAGAAATTATATATATAACCTATAACAGATGAGACAATCCATCCATTATGCTATATCGTTTTTTATATTGGCACTTTATGGTTGCGCTGATAGCAAACATATATTTCATAAAATTGGCGATATTATCATCATTGACATTGATAATGCAGAACAGCATGACTGCATCAATATGTCATGTTTTTTAGGGAAACCAAAGGTCAATATTTTAGAAACCAAACCAGAATGTCCTATAAGTCGTATAAGTTCGTTAGAATTCTTCAATAATAAGATTTATGTATTAGATGACCAGGCGCAATCGCTTTATGTTTTTGATATAAATGGTAATTATTTAAATAAAATAGGGAAGAGGGGCAAAGGAAAGAACGAATATATAGAATTGTCAGATTTCTCTATAGACAGGAAAGATAGTATTCTGTATTTGTGGGATGCTGTCGGTAAAATCTTGAAGTATAGTTTAAAAACCAACTCTTTTGACAAACAGCTAAAAGTTAAAAGAGAAGGATATCTTAGCAGTAATGTTCAATACAGCAATGGGAAGATTTTTCTTGATAGAACATCTGCAAAATTAGATTATAAAAATTATGCATTAAGAGAAATCGATACTTTATCAGGAAAGCAGACTGCTTCATATCTGTATGTGGATGAGTTCAACAGAGGATGGAATATGCCGTTATGGTTGGGTCATAGTAATTTCTATTCAAAAAACACAGAAGAACCAAAGTTTGCAGAGATGTTTTCTGATACAATTTTTTCAATATCACAAAATGGCATTGTTCCTGCATATATAATGAAGAGCAAAGATTTTGTTACTGTATCTGATGTTGCAGGTGTCATGGAAAAATGTAAAGAAGATTTTGCTTATGATTTCAATGAATTGGAAAGAAAGAATAAGGTTTACCAGTTTTCAAGACTTGTTGAATTTGGAAATATGATGTCAATACAATATTTAAAAGGTTCAGACAGATTATATCTTCTTTATAATAAGGATACCAAAAAGGCAATAAAAACAGAAATGTTGATTAATGACTATGTTTGTGATGGAAATCCTATTACAATGGATTTTTGTTATAGTGATGAAAACGGCGTTGTTTCTCTTTTACGTCCCGAATTTATTTCATATTTTGTTGATAACGTGGTTGCAAAAGGTATGCTAAAGACTGACATAGACAATTATGAATCCTTGAAAAACCTCACAATAGATTCAAATCCCGTTTTGTTTTATCATTGTTTAAATATTGTAGAATGATTGGCAATAAATATTAATGAATAATAGAATTGTTTATTTCTTATCTATTTTCTTCTGTCTGTTTTTGCTTTCTTGTAAAGATGCAGATGTTGATTTTACATTGAAAGTGGCAGGTGTGAACAGTAAAGAATTGCAGAAAGTATTAGACCTTTATAAAGGTACTGATGAGGAGAAATATGAGGCTGCAAAATTCCTGATATCTAATATGGCAGGGCACTATACAACGTATAGTCCTGCCATAGATAGTTTTGCCTTAAAGATAAATAAAGCAGATACGATTGTCGCTGATACATTATATTTGTGGTGGGATAACGCAAAACAATATGATAAGCAGCAAAAGCTTTATGATGCCAAGACAATTTCGGCAGATTTCTTGTCTGACAATATCGACAAAGCCATGAAGACATGGAAGACTTCTAAATGGGCAGATGAGGTTGATTTCAATATGTTCTGCAACTATATATTGCCTTATCGCTTGCGTGAAGAAGTTTTGGCTCCCATTGGCTGGAGAGATTCTTTGTATAATCGCTATTATCATCTTGTAGATAGTGTGAGCGATATGGGAGAGGCTTATACTATTATATATAATTACATATTAAAAGAAATGCCAATTAAACCCATAGGTCATTTCCCTTATCTTTTGAACCCCATAGATGCAGGAAAGGTTCTTCGTGGTAAATGTCTTAATCAATGTGTTTATATGGCGAGCGTGATGAGGGCATTAGGTATTCCCGCTGTAGTTGATGGTGTTAGCAGATGGGCAAACTACAGCAAGACAGGACATTCATGGGTGGCTTTAATAAAAAAGGATGGTACTTATACTGTTGCATTAGATGATTCCGTAGCAAGAAAAATGAATCCTGTTGATGCAACAGTTTTCCCCTTGAAAAAATCAGTTGAAAAGGATTTCCCTATAGACCTCTCTTTTATGAAGAAAGCTGTTAAGATATGGCGGTCGGAATATGCTGTAAATAATGAAAATACATATAATGACAGCAATGCAGTATCAAGTGTTTTTAAGAGTTTTACTAACAGATTTTTTAAAGATGTATCTGATGAGTATGGTATTGTTACTGATATAGAAGTGTTTTCTGATACGCCTTCAGAGTACTGCTATTTATGCACTTTTACAACAGGCGGTGATTGGCAACCAATATTCTATGCAAAGAAGAGGTGGTGGAAATATGTTTTTAAGAATGTTGCAGACTCTGTTGTATATTTGCCAATGGTCTATGATAAAGAACGAGTTTTACAACCTATTGGCAATCCTTTTATAGTTACAAAAAATGGACGTAGGGAGATAGTGGCGAATTTAGAAGAGAGACAATCAATGGAAATAAATCGCAAGTATCCTTTTGCTAAGACTATGGTTAAAACTTGGATTGATTTAAAAGGGTCTCATTTTGAGGGAAGCAACGATGTAAATTTTCATAATGCTGACACGATATATAAACTGTTGCGTACTCCAATATATGGCAGCACGTTTAATTTGTTAGATAATAAAAAATATAGATATATTAAGTTTGTTTCTAATCCCAAGCGCCGTTCGCCCATAATGGAGATGGAGTTTTATGATGATGGCAAGTTATTGAGGGGTAAACCTTTTGCAAATGGTGCATTGATGCCTGAGAATTGCTTTGATGGTGATACATATAATACAATGAAGAATATTGAACGTGGCTATTCAGTAGGTTGCGACTTTGGAAAACCTGTTGCTGTGGATAAAATAATATTATATCTTCGTAATGATGGCAATTACGTTGTGCCTGGAGATGAATATGAATTATCTTACTATGACAAGGGCAGATGGGTTTATACGAGGGCTTATAAGTCTAAGGGGCATAAATTAGTATATAAAAATGTACCCTCTTGTGCATTATATGTATTACGTAATAGGACTAAGGGCAGTGAGGAACGTATCTTTACATACGAGAATGGAAAACAAGTGTGGTGGTAATTTGTATTATTGTGCTGAATAAAATCTATAATATTTTTATATGGCTGATGATAGTAATAATAATTGTTGTCATGCTGTACTTTGCAATAAGAATTTTTGTTGTTGACTGGTTTCGTATTCCCACTGAGTCGATGATGCCAACACTTGTTTCTGGTGATAATGTGGTTGTTGACAAAACATTGATGGGTGCAAGAATATATACTGATTTTCATTTCAATCCTAAAGGGGGCGAACTCAGAAGTGTCAGGACAAGAGGCAGAAGAGACATTAGGCACAACGATATAGTAATATTCAACAAAGCTAATCATAAAAGGAAAATAAAATTTATTATCAACAACGTTTATTGCAAACGTTGCATTGCTCTGCCAGGCGACACGATAAGCATAGTGAACGGGTATTATAAAAACAATAACTATGACCAACCGCTCGGCATTGAAGCAGAGCAAGAACGCATTGTCAACACCCCCGACAGCATCTTAAACAACATGCGAGTACTGAGGGCAATGCCAAAGGATAGGCATTTTCATTGGACCATACGCAATTTCGGTCCGATGTATATTCCAAGGAAAGGAGATGTTATGATGATTACTCCCGAATCGGCTACAATCCATAAGGTTATGCTTGAATGGGAGACTGGTAAGGAGATTGGGATAAACTGGCAAGACAGTGTTGTAACGGCAGACGGCAAACCATTCAAAATGCACCGCTTTGAACACAACTATTATTTCATGGCTGGTGACCATGTCATCAACTCTGACGATTCCAGATATAAAGGTCCTGTGCCTGAGGAATATATTGTAGGCATAGTAACGCATGTCATCAACTCAGAAGACCCTGACTCAAAAGAAACAAGATGGGAGCGAATAGGAAGAATACAGAAATAAGAACATATATGTTGGTACATTGAAGGTGACTTCTTTGGGCATATAGGATTTAACTAAATAAACAAATAAAAATGAAAAGAAAAAAGGTTTTGCTGTCAGTGCTTGTTTGTGCTGTAGTAGTCGGCTCGTCTGTTTATGCAGGTAGCCAGAGTTTAGAAGTTAATGATTCAAATCTCTTGTTGGAGAATGTTGAGGCATTGGCTGGTGGTGAGAATGCTTCTGGAAACATTGTGACATGTTATAGCTCAAGTAATGCCAAAAAAGGTTCAACCTATTACGATTGTGGTGACTGCAAAAGGTATTTTAATTCCAAGGGGACTGGTGACAAGAGAGAATGTCGAGCTAATTAAAGATTACATAAAAATATTTCCGATGTAGCATCGGAAATATTAATAAATTTAAGAGTAATGAAATATTTATTATTTGTATTATTGTCTTGGTCATTATTTGTTGGATGTACGAAAGATAATCTGATATCAAATAGTGAAACAGTTTATATTGATACTTTTATACATGAAGATACACTAGAGGCTGATAGTCTTGATTATATAGTAAGTAAAGGTGTGTTTGGGTGTGAACTTAGATATCCCTATTTATTTATAAATCTATATAATCAAGAACATTTTATATCAGTATATAATTTGGTTACATCCACGTATATCGGTGATTATTTCAAAAGAGGTAATGCTGGAAATGAGTATCTTGATTTTAATATCATAAACCAGAATAATGATTCGGTGTTTTGGGTTGTTGATCCAATGAAAAGACGTTTACAGTCATTTTGTTATGTTAATGGAGACGATGATATTTTAATAGAGCAAAATAGGATTGACTATAAGATAAATGATGATATTTTATCTATCTTTGTTGAAGAAGATGCTGTAAACGTTTACAAGTCATATAATAATGAACATGGAATACATTATGTCGTAAAAGGCAACCATGGGGTGTTGACTCCATTTAAGTATTTAAAGAGAAATGATTTAAATGATATGTTGACGATGTCGGATGCAATAAATGATGATTGCAGTAAAATTGTTTCTTTAACAGGGTGCTTTGACCAAATTGAAATAATATCCCTTGATGGACAATCTAATATTAGTGTTACAACTTCAAAAAAAATCTTGACATTAGAAGAATTACGTTCTGTTTATCAAGATGATTTGCCTGATTTCTATATTTCAATGCCTCGTTGTAATGATGATAGTATATTGCTATTACACAACAATCAGAAAGATTATGAATTTTTGCTAATTGATTGGTCAGGTAAAGGGATTGCAAGATATACAATCAAAGAAAAGTTGATGGACTTTTCTGTTGACTGGTTGCGACAAACAATTTATGGTGTAACAGAGAAAGAAAAAATTGTTGTATATAGATTACCAGATGTGCAGATATAAATAATACGAAATGATACCACCCACAATAATAACAGTGATACAATTTGTTGTTATCATATTCTTGTTATACCTCACCACTGTAGATGTATCACGGGGGTGGGGTGATGGTGAGTTGTGGATGTCAGCTGCTATGCCTGTATTGATGATAATAGCAACGTTGATGTATGTTGTTAATCGGCAAAAGCTTCGACTGGCGGTAATAGATATGCTTGTGGCTCTTTGGCTAATAGAGGTAAATGTTCTTGCTTATACTGGACATGGCACTACAGTGGAGTCTGCTCTTATTATATTCAACATGTCATTATTGATATATATAGCGTTGAGAATAATCTTTAGCTATAATCATATTAATGGCAATTTGCTTGCATGGGGAATTATTGGAGTGGGAACTTATCAATGTGTATTAGGATTATCTCAGTTGGTTGAGGGGGTGAGTCGTCATGCGTTTTATCCGGTAACAGGCAGTTTCCTTAATCCCGGACCTTATTCTGCAATTTTAGCTGTGGGATTGGCAGGTATAATGGGATTGCATAAAAAAGGGAATTTTGTTTTTATATTATCCTCATTCATGCTTATTGTACTTGCATCGACATGGAGCAGGGCTGGCTTAGTGGCGGTTTTTATTGTTGCTGCGATAGCTTATAGAAAATATTGGTTGTCACATATTAAAATTATTATTCCATTGCTTGTTGTTATGGCAATAGGCATGTATATGTTTAAGCAAGGTTCTGCTGAAGGTAGGTTGCTTATGTGGATAGTATCTTTGAAGTGCATATTGGCTGCTCCGATTCTTGGTAGCGGAATTGGCAGTTTCTCAAAATCTTATGGCAATGCTCTTCCAGATTATTTCACATCAATTCCAGAATCTTCTTTCCTTGCAGTGGCAGATGTAACAGACAATGCTTATAATGAATTTTTGACGCTTGGGGTTGAGCAAGGTCTTGTTGTGATGTTGTTGGTACTGTCATTGATGACATTTGTTTTGTTCAGACTTAACAAAGAAAACAAATCGTTGGCATATATGTTGGTAGCATTGCTCGTGTTTTCTTCTTTCTCATATCCATTTCACTGCCAACCTTACAGAGTTGTTCTTATAATGATATGTGCATGGGCGGCATCACAGTCTTCAAGGTATTCGCTTAAGGTCGGCAAGGGAGTGATGATATTATTTTCTGTAATAATAATTTTTATTACTTTGTGTATTTATAAAGAGGTGGATGCAAGAGTTCGTGCAACCAAGGATTATAATCTGATTTCAGGAATAGAAAGCAGATATGTTTTAGATGATTATTATGAGTTATTGCCATATATGAATGATAATCATCGGTTTCTTTTTGACTTCGCAAAGGGGCTTTCTGCAGAGGAACGTTATAATGACAGTAATGATATGTTAAGAAGAGCCATGAACGTGAGTCATGACCCGATGCTTTTTGTTTGCATGGGCAACAACTACAAGAAGATGAATCTTAGTGCTGAAGCAGAAAGGTGTTATCTTAAAGCTTATAATATGTTGCCCAACAGACTGTACCCATTATATAGACTGATGTTGTTGAATTATGATAATGGAAATATAACTAAGGCAAAAGAATATGCAAAAATGTTGATAAACTTGAAGCCAAAAGTGAAATCATTTGCTACTAATGAGATGAAAAATGAGGCTAAGAAGATAATAAGTGAATAATCTAAATTGTAATATAAAGATGAAAAATAAATTGTTGACTATGCTATTGTCTGGAGTCATTGCACAGACTGCTATAGCAAGTGAACTAACACTTGATAAGGCAATAATGATAGCTTATAGGCGGTCGTACAGTGCACAGATGGCGAGATTCAGGTTCACCGCCTCATACTGGACATACCGTTCGTTCAAGGCCGAACTGCTGCCATCGGTAAACCTGAACGGAAGTCTGCTGAATTTTGACCACTCAAAGGTTGAAACGCGCAACTCGGAAAGCGGATTGATAAACTATGTTGACAACAATTCGCTAACCAATAGCATGACGCTGTCGGTAGATCAGCAGATACCAGGGCTGGGTGGAACGGTGTCTCTGCAGTCGTATCTGTACAGGCTGGACCAGTTTGACTACAACTTGACAACCTACAACTCGCAACCGCTGCGCATAACATACAACCAACCGCTGAGGTCGTACAACTCACTTAACTGGAGGAAGAAGACGGCACCCGTGGAATATGAGGTGGCAAAGAAACAGTATCTGGAAGATATGGAGCAGGTTACGATTACTGCCACAAGACTATATTTCGGGGCTATAGCGGCACAGACGAGCTACAAGCAGAGCCAAGCTAACTATGCCGATCTTAAGACCATGTATGAAATGGCTGAAAAACGTTTTGCAATAGGCACTATAAACAAGAGTGAGATGCTGCAGTTGGAACTGTCGATGCTCAATGCCAAGGTGGCGGTAACCAACAATAGGATTGCACTTGACAACCAGTTGTTCAGCCTGTTCTCGTTCTTGCGACTGTCTGACTATGAAAATGCGGAACTGACAGTGCCAACAGAAGTGCCTGATGTGATTATCAATGCAGCAGATGCCATTGATTACGCTCTGGAAAACTCTTCTCACAGGCTGAGTCAGAATCTCACGCAACTTGAGGCAAAGAGAACTTTGGCGCAGGCTAAGTCGCAAAAGGGAATACAGTTGCAACTGAGAAGTGAGATAGGATTTACAAAGACAACTGATAACATCGCAGATGCATACGGACGACTGAGAGACAACGAGAGGATTGGCGTTTCGCTGGCATTGCCGATATTCGACTGGGGGGTGAGCAAAGGCAAAGTGAGAGTGGCTGAAGCAAAACTTGAACTTGCTAAGATACAAGTAGAGCAGGAACGCGAGGAATATGTGCAGGACATAAGGAAGCAGGTGATGCAGTTTGCCTATCAGTCCGAACAGTGCCGCACTGCCATGAGGGCAAGGGATATATCTGCCGAACGATACATCATGACGAAAAGGAGATTTGAAGAGGGGACGGTGAGCGTTACCGATCTCAATACGGCATTGCGAGAAGCGGAAACAGCTAAGTCGCAATATGTTGGACAGTTGGAGGCTTACTGGATTGACTACTACACGCTGAGGCGTGCAACATTATATGACTGGCAACTTGGATGCAGGTTGTCGGCCGATTACAACAAACTGATAAATTCTAAGTATGATGAATAAGAATATTTTGTTTTTCCCAATGCTGATGCTGTGCTGTGCATGCAACCAAAAGGAAGAATCCAGAGAGATGGCTAATGCTGCAGTGATGGCAGCTGAGACTCAGGTGGACACTATGATGCTGAAGAAGCAGATGTTTAACCTGCAACTTGTTTGCAATGGTAAGCTGAAGGCGATTGCAAGAAGCGAGATTGCCTTTCAAGGACAGGGCGTGGTAACAGAAATATTTGTAAACAACGGCAGTAAGGTGGCAAAAGGTCAGCTGCTGGCTGTGCTTGACAAAGTTGACAAAACTTTGCAGCTGCAGAAGAGCGAAAAGGAAATGGAAAGGGCAGAGATTTCGCTTGCCGACAAACTTATTAGTATGGGATATAATGGCATTGCCGACAATGTGCCAGAGGATGTGATGCAAAGGGCAAAGGTCACATCTGGATATTATGCGTCGCAGTATCAGTTGGCAGAAGCCCAGAGGGCGCTTGCAAACTGCGAACTGAGAGCACCTTTTGCAGGCCGAGTGGCAGATATGGAGTGTCAGCCGTATCAAACTGCCGGCAAGTTCGGCAAACTCATAGACGACTCGTTCTTTGATGTAGATTTTTCCATCCTTGAAGCCGAACTGAAGTCAGTGGCGGTAGGTCAGAAGGTGAAGGTGGTACCTTTTATTGACCAGCAGTGTGAACTAGAAGGCAAGATTTCTCGTATTAACCCGCTTGTTGATGATAAAGGACTGGTAAAGGTTTCGGCAAGAATAAGGAATACCTCCACACTGCTCATGGACGGCATGAACGTAAGGGTGGTAGTGGAAAAACCTATTACTGACATGTTTGTTGTGCCAAAATCTGCTGTGGTGGAGCGCGACGGCTACCATGTGATATTTGAAGTGGAAGATTCGCAAGCGGTATGGACATACGTAGACATACTGTATTCCAATATTACCCATCATGCCATAGGCGGATGCAAGATTAAGGAGACTGAAATTAATGAGGGCGAGACTGTGATTATTTCCGAAAACCAGAATTTGGCTGACGGTACGAGAGTGAAGATAAAATAAGTATAATGATAAGGTATATTATTAAACGTCCCGTTGCTGTTGCCATGATAGTGATAGCGGTATCTGTATTGGGAGTGTTGGCTTTGCTGAAACTGCCTGTATCGCTATTGCCTGATGCTGACGTGCCTGTGATTACAGTACAAGTTAATAACAAAGGTGCATCGGCACTGCAAACTGATCAGGAAATTCTGCACACGCTTAGGTCAAGGCTGTCACAGATAGCAGGCCTAAGGACTATGCACTCGGAAGCCAAGATGGATGCGGGCAGCATAAAAATGACGTTTGACCCCGAAACAAATATAGACCTAACGCTTATTGAAGTAAACGAAAAGATAGACATGGCCATGGGTGCTCTGCCAAAGGAAACGGAGAGACCCAAGGTCATGAAGTCGAGCATATCGGATATACCTGCCTTCTTCTTGGAAATGAAACTGAAAGAAAGCAGCGATGACATAAAAAAGTTTGCCGAAATGAGCGACTTTGCTGCTAACGTGGTGCGCAAACGTATAGAGCAGTTGCCACAGACGGCAATGGTTGACATCAGTGGTACTGCAGGGCAGGAGATTATGATTACTCCTGATTATGACAAGCTAAGAGCTATGGGACTAACCACTTCAAATATCGAAAAGGCTATTGATAACAACAATATCACCTTTGGAGCATTGTCTATTGTGGACGGACAGTATAGATATAACATACACTTCGACTCGCAGATACTGGTAGCAGAGGATATTGGTAATATCATTATCAACCATGAGGGCAGAATGTTTAAACTCTCCGATGTAGCAAAGATAGAAAAAAGGTCGGGAGTAAGAAACGGATGGGTGAGGCATGATGGAAAGAATGCTGTAACCATGGCCATAATTAAACATAGCGTGGCAAAGATGTCGGAGCTGCAGCATAGCATTGAAGAAACGCTCAATGATCTGCGCCTCAATCATCCAGACATTGAATTTGCTGTATCACGCGACCAGACTCGTCTCCTGGCATATTCGTTTTCCAACCTCAGCGAGAATCTGCTATCGGGATGTCTGCTTACATGCTTGGTTCTGCTCCTCTTTTTGCGCAACTGGCGTATGTCGATGATTGTGGCACTTACCATACCGCTGTCGCTCATCATCACATTGCTGATGTTTTATGTTATGGATATAACGCTTAACGTCATCTCTTTGTCGGGATTGATACTGGGTGTGGGCATGATTGTTGACAATGCCATTATTGTAACCGATATTATTATACTGAATAGGCAAAAGGGGCTCAACCTGGCAGATGCTGTTTGCAAAGGGGTAAACGAGGTGTTTGCGCCAATGCTCAGTTCTGTGCTAACCACCTGTTCGGTGTTCTTGCCTCTTATATTCCTTAGTGGCATTGCTGGAGAATTGTTTTTTGATATGTCGGTGGGCATAAGCGTGTCGTTGCTTGCATCGCTGGCAGTGGCAGTGCTTGCAGTACCAGTGGTTTATTACAATCTGCACAAGAAACAGGATAAAGAAAACCATACAAAACAATCGGATGGCATACTGGCACTTTGGTACGAAAAGGCCTTTTGCTATGTGATGAGACACCAGAAACTGTTTGTTGTATTCTTTATAATGGCAATACCTGGCTTTGCTCTGTTTTATAATGTCATAGAAAAGCAGCGCATGCCAGAACTGTCGCAGACTGACTCTATGATATATGTCAGTTGGAACGAAGGTATAAGTGAGGAGGAAAGTGACAAAAGAATCAACCTGCTGATAAAAAAGGCAGGCAATAGTATTCTATCATCATCGTCAATGACTGGCAACCAGCAGTTTGTATTGCCTCACACGCGCAATATTACAGGTACCGAGGCTCTGGCCTACATAAAATGCGAAGGGGCAGAGGAACTGGAAGAAGCAAAGCAAATGATTCTTAAACAATGCAACTTGCTGTTTAATAAAGCTACAGTTGTGTTTGAACCTGTTGGCAACCCGTTTGACATGATGCTCAACACGGCGGAAAACAATCTAGAATTGCATCTGCGCAAGACCGAGGGCGGCAGACCAGATGTGGCGCATACTCAGGAATTTGTAAAGAAATTCCAAAACAGGTTTCCTGACATCCATATACCAGAGGTGGAGATTGACAACAACCTACTGTGCCGAGCCGATGTTGCCAAGATGGCTTTCTATGGAGTAAGCTATTCGTCACTGTTGTCGAAGATGCGAGAAATGACTGGCAAAAATAAGATTATGGATATCAACAACGGCACTAATGCTGTGCCTGTAATCATCGGAGCAGACAAGGCGGAACGCGACCGCATATTGCAGTCGGCAGTGATGAACAACAAAAAGGTAGAAGTACCAGTACGACTGCTGCTTGCTGATTCTGTGGTCAACAACTACAAGCGTCTCTACTCGTCGACTGAGGGTGACTATTATCCTATTGCCATTAATGACAGTGAGGAGAATATTGAAAAGGTTATGACATATGCAGATAGTCTGCAGAAAACAGATTCGCGCATAGCTATCGACTATGAAGGTGGGTATTTCACGAGCCGACAACTGGTAAGTGAACTAATGATTGTGCTTGCAGTGGCATTGCTGTTGCTGTATCTTATTCTTGCTGCACAGTTTGAGAGTCTGATGCAACCGCTGATTATTCTCTCGGAGATGGTGATAAACTGTTTTGTGGTGCTGGCGGTATTATGGTGCTGCGATGTTTCTTTGAATCTTATGTCAATGATAGGTTTGGTTGTAATGAGTGGTATTGTCATCAACGACTCTATACTCAAGATTGACACTATCAACAGATACCGTCGTAGCGGCATGAACCTGCTAAGGGCTATCATGACAACTGGAAGCGAGCGTCTGCGGCCTATAGTCATGACATCGGCAACAACGATATTCGGCGTACTGCCATTCCTTTCAACTGGCGATATGGGGTCGGATCTACAGTACCCGTTGTCGCTAACCATTGTCGTTGGCATGACCATAGGCACTTTGGTGTCGCTGTTCTTTGTGCCCATGCTGTATTATGTGATTTATAGGAGAATTGACAAGTTGATAAATAAAAAAGTAAACAAGTTGACGAGTAAACAAGTTGACAAGTTGCTTGATTAATATAATTCGTTGAATTAGTGAAATTATTCGAGTAAAGCTCTCATCAACCCGTCATGGTCGTAATTTAAGTTGACAATTGAGTAGCTGACAGTGTGAGAATATGAAACGCATATCAAATTTTACCGTATGCCTGATAATGGCAATAATTGTGGTGTTAGGTGTGGCGCTACTGCCACTGGTTGACATTGGTTTAAAGCCACCGCCAAGACAGGGCAAGACACTTACTGTTAAATGCTCATGGAAAGGGGCATCGGCAAAGGTTATGGAAAACAGTGTCACCTCCATCATTGAGGGTGCTCTATCAGGCATCGAGGGTGTGGAGAATGTTTCATCAGAATCATATTTCGGAAGCTGTAGGATTAAAATCCAACTGAAAAAGAATAGTGACGCCACTGCTGCAAGATTTCAGATGGCATCACAACTCAGACAGATATATACACATCTGCCAGAGGGTGTCTCATATCCCTCTTTAACTGGCGGCGAGGTGGTGAATGAACAAGACAACAGAAATGAGAGGATTACACTGCTCACTTACTATGTCAATGCTGACATGCCGGAAGACAAGATAACGGAGATTATCAACGGAGGATTTTCCGACAAGATACGTAATATAGAAGGTGTGGAAAGGGTAAACTTGTCTGGAGGAACAAGATATTATATAGAACTGAAATACGACCCTATGCAACTTGCCGCATATGGCATTACATCTGCCAATATTACTGAAGCAATAAAGGCTTATACTGGCAGGACGGATATAGTTGGCGACGTGACTGGTAACGGAGACAACCGTATGACATTGTATCTCTCTTCATCGAATGTGAATATCAATGAGATTCCTGTTACTACAAGATCGGGTGATATCGTTTATCTAAACAATCTTGTGGAACAGACTATTAAGAAGAGAGAACCGAGCAGGTATTATCGTATCAACGGACTAAACACCATCAATCTGAGCATAGAGGTTGCAGGCGAAGCTAACAATATCACGATTTCAGATAAACTGCAAAAGAAAATTGCTGAGATTGACGACTCTCTGCCTGAAGGCTTATATCTCACTCTGGCTTATGATGCTGCTGAACAGGAAAGGATAGAAGTAATCAATCTTATTACACGCTCTGCACTATCACTAGTGTTACTGCTGCTGTTTGTATTGGTTACACGCAGACAATGGAAATACCTGTTTGTCATAGCCACAACATTAACCATCAATATTCTGCTGGCTGTAATCATATACTGGTTTGTAGACTTGAAACTGCATGTGTTTTCCATGGCTGGATTGGCGGTGTCGTTAAGTCTTATAATTGATTCCACTATTGTTATGGCCGACCACTACGGATATTACCGCGACCGTAATGCTTTTCTTGCCATTTTTGCTGCCATGCTCACAACAATAGGGGCTCTCGTTACGATATGGTTTTTACCAGAAAACTGGCAGAACGACCTCAACGACTTTGCTAAGATTATCTGCATAAACCTTGCTGTATCGCTCATTGTGGCCCTTCTATTTGTTCCTACGTTAATAGATGTACTTAAATATGACAAACGGTTGTACATCAATAGAAAAAAACTGCGAAGGGTTGTACTATGGAATAGAATTTACCACAGGTATATCCAGCTGATTCAGAAGCGCAAATGGATTACATATATCGTGCTGGTTGCAACCTTCGGGTGGGCGCTGAAGATTTTTATAGACAATTTTGACAGTAACAGCAGAAAAGACGAGAAAAGGTTGTTAACTCTCGATATTCGCGGTGAACTGCCAGTGGGCGGAACGGCTAGGGAACTGAATCAGAAAGTAGTGATATTGGAAGATTATCTAAAGGAGTTTCGTGAAATAAAGCATTTCACCACACGCATAGATGGTAGAGGGGCGCATATCACAGTAGAATTTCAAGACAGTTGCCAAAACACCTCGGCGCCGTTCTTTATAGAACAAAGAGTAATTGGCAAGGTAATAGGGATTGGCGGTGCAGATTGGAGTACGTATGGAGTGAGCAATAGAGGGTTCAGCAATTCGCTCAACTTGCAACACCGAAGCAACAGAATATGGATTACTGGCTACAACTACGACCACGTGAACCGATATGCAGAAGATATATGCAAATATATAAGCAATAAACCGCGCGTGAGGGATGCTGTGGTGAGGGTTCCCGATAGGCAATATGAACCTGACGAACTGTTTATGGAATACAACCGTGAGCGCATGGAAATTTATGGAATAACTGCCAGCGACCTGTATTCTGCCATATCCAACATACTTAATGTTTCGGAGGTGGGCAAGTATGATAACGGTTTGAATAAGACGGATGTAGTTGTTAGCTCAGAGCAGAATGACAAGTTTGACCTATGGAAGTTAAGAAATGCATATATAAATTGCGGCGATAGGGATGTCAGGGTTTCTGATGTGATGGATATAAATAACAGAAACGCCAAAAACTGCATACCAAAGCACAATCAAGAATATGTCTTGTCAGTAGATTTTAATGTGCTTGGGTCTTATTCTTATGTTGATAAATTTATTAAAGAAACTATCGAGCATTTCAATAATAAACTGCCTTTGGGATACCGTTGTGAGAATCCCATTTATGGAAGTAAGTCAGACAAGGACGCTCCCTATTGGATAATTGGCATAGTTGTAATAGTTGTGTTTTTCATCTGCTCTATTTTGTTTGAGTCTATAAAGACATCTTTAGCTATAATATTGATGATACCAATCTCATTCGTAGGCATTTTTTTAGTGTTCGGTCTTACCAATATTGAATTTGGAACAGGTGGACTTGCATCAATGGTAATGTTGGCAGGTATTGTGATAAATTCTGTAATATATATAATTAATGAAAATCGTATACTGATAAAAAATAGTAATAGTCATTGTTCTGTTAATAAATTGTATGTTAAGGCATTTAACCATAAAATATCACCAGTATTCCTGACAATTATATCTACCGTATTGGGATTAGTGCCGTTTTTCTTTGATGGTGACCAAGACTCCTTCTGGTTTTCTTTCGCAACAGGTGTTACCGGGGGATTGCTGTTCTCAATTTTTGTTGTGATAATAGTATTGCCAGTATTTATTAATATGTTTAACAAAAAACAGTATGTTAGACACCCAAAGAGGGCATAGGAAGAACTATTGCTTGTAATACCAATTTCAGTACTTGGCAAGAAAAACTGCAGTACTTAGGCCGAAAAACTCCAGTACTTGGCTCAAGTACTATAATTAGTCGTACCAATTAATTCTCTTTTCATAATTGTCGAATTCCATATTCTCGTTTACTCCTACCTCTTTTAATGTGTTTATTATGAATTGTTGTTCGGATGGTGACAAATAACGCTTGCCTCGTCTGTATTCGAAGTATATATTTCGGCTCCAGTGTGATATGCATAATGCCATAAAATGCTTATATTGTTCTGGATACATGCGTTTCTGAAAATTTGTAAATCCACGCGCATATAATATAGGCTTGCAATCGCGGAATTTCTTACAACTGGCATTCTTTGAGCAAATCTTTGGATTTAAGACGCTCAAAATCTCGTCATTCTCCATAAGTGGCAATAAAGCCAGTTGATGCAAACAGGTGTCTGCCATTTCGCAATCGTTGTTCATGCACACGTAATAGTTTTGTGGTATGTCTTTGTATTCCATATATATTTAGTTATAAAGGTTTATTCTTATTAAACTTGCTTGGATATTTTGTTAATGCAAAGATAATGTA
>X430_Giraffe__coassemble_116_pt1 | contig 17752 bp, 13 predicted proteins | sample X430_Giraffe__metabat2_high_PE_008 | metagenome-assembled genome bin X430_Giraffe
TAAAGTAACTTAGTAAAACAACAAATTAAGTGTGAAGTAAAATCAGTCATAGTCATTTAAATATCAATTATCACCATTTTCCAGTGGTATCTCCATAAGATTCCACTGGTACTACCATGAGATTACAGTGGAACGACTATAAAGTTACACTGTTACCTTAATAATAATAAAAATAAAAACTATGAAAACAGTATCTAGACAGAAAAACAACACAAGCAACATCACTATGGAGTTGGGCAGAATCATTAGAAGCCGTAAAAAGAGAAAAAGCTCCAAAGCAATAGTCGCATGCCTGGAGCAAATAGCCAAATGCCGACAGCAAGAATTGGAATTGCCTGAAGCAGACAAGGACATGAAGCAGTCCGACGACACGATAGGTATAATGAAGTATCTGGAAAGGAAATACTTGCTTAGATACAATACCGTGATGGGGTACACCGAATATAAGCGCAGGGACGATGACTCGGACACTTGGAAGCCTGCAGACAAACGCGCAGTCAACAGTTTTACCTTCGACGCACGAGCAAACGGCATCAACGTATGGGACAAAGACATCACCAGATACCTGCAGTCAGACAAGATTCCCGACTACAACCCCGTGACAGACTATCTCAATAGCGTGAGAAGGCAATGGGACGGACAAGACCATATCGGCATGCTGGCAAAGACCGTGAAAACCAACTGTCAGCACTGGGAGAAATGGTTCCGCACATGGCTGCTTGCCATGGTGGCACAGTGGACTGGCAAGAACAAAAACTACGGCAACTCCGTAGCGCCACTGCTCATATCCGGTCAGGGCTACAACAAGTCAACCTTCTGCCGCTCCCTGCTCCCTCCATGTCTGCAATGGGGATATACCGACAACATGTCAGCAGACAACAAGAAGAGTTTGATGCACGCCATGGCAGAGATGCTGCTCATAAACCTTGATGAGTTCAACCAGATATCAGCGCGCAACCAAGAGGGATTCCTCAAGAACCTCATCCAGTTGGCCAGCGTTAAGGCAAAGCGCCCATACGGCAAGCACGTGGAGGAACTGCCACGCCTCGCCTCGTTCATCGCCACCACTAATATCACCGACTCACTCGCCGACCCCACTGGCAACAGGCGTTTCATAGGTATCGAGCTCACCCAGCCTATCGACGTGCCGACACCACCCAACCACAACCAGCTCTACGCCCAGGTAATGCACCTTTTGGACAATGGCGAGTGCTACTGGTTTGACGCAGAGCAGACACAGCTGATAATGAGTCACAACCGCCAGTTCCAGGCGCAGGAGCCCGCCATGATATGCTTCAACGACATGTTTGAGTCTTGCGCCGACGAGCACGAAGGACAGTGGTGCAACACCGCCATCATACTAACCCGTCTGCGCAAGCGCTATGGTTCCGCCATGGTTCGCACCAATATGATTGGCTTTGGCAGGATGCTTGCCAACGTCCCCACCCTCCTTCGCCGCCGCACCGGCCGTGGCACCTTGTATCTGGTAAAAGAGCGAAGCTAAGCAGTCATGCAGCGATAAGAAAAAACAAATGATTAGAGTATAAAAAGCAAAGAATCTGCACACCTCTGAACACCATCTGCACGACACCAAACTAACTATGCGCCAGCAAGTTGCGAGCATCGTGCAGATGTGCAGATTTTTTCACGAAAAAGCAATTGGTGCAAATATCATAAAAATAAACATTATTTTAAAATTTGGGAACGATGAGCGTTGAAGGGGGAACCTTCCCCCCTGCCCCTCCGAAGGAGGGGAGATTGGAAGAAGGATGAAGGCCTCACTCCAAACTCTTTATATCACAACCGCCGTTCCCGTAGTTGTCACCATAATCATAGAGTTGGTCTCTCCTATTGTAGCATAGTCGATGTCGATACCAACGATGGCATTGGCACCTAATAACCTCGCCCTCTCTACCATTTCGCGCATAGAGGTGTCCTTAGCCTCACGCAATACAGACTCGTAACTACCTGAGCGACCGCCGAACGTGTCGCGGAGGTTTGCAAGGAAATCCTTAAACATATTGGCACCTATAATAGTCTCGCCTGTTACTATGCCCTTATACTCTCTGATAGGGCTGCCTTCAATAGTATTTGTTGTTGTTAAAACCATATTTATAATGTTTAATTTGGTTGAACGATGAAGGGGGAACGATGAACGATGAGCGTTGAACGATGAACGATGAACGATGAGGGATGAGAGATGAGAGATGAGGGATTGCTTGTCAAGGTTATGGCCTTTGACTCCCTTTACTACTTAATTCAGTTAACAAGTTATTTGCGTCAGAAGGTAATGTCCTCTATCTTCTTTTATCTTCTTTTATCTTCCTTTATCTTCCTTTAACTCCTAATTCTTAATTCATAATTCCAAATTTTCCTCCCCTCCAAAAGGGGAGGAAAGAGGTCTACGCCGTTATCTCCCCACTGCCATAGCAGCGGTGGTGGTCGCTGTCATATACAACGCAGAACTGTCCGGGAGCAACACCGTGAATCTGCTCAGCAGAGTGTATGATGTATGAGCCGTCGCCAGTCTTCTCTACTGTGGCCCTGTGATATTCTGGGGTATGGCGAATCTTGAATGTGATGTTTTCTGGCAACTCATGTTCTGTAAGGAAATGGAAATCGTGAACAGGGAAATCCTGCTTATATGCGGTCTGCGGGTCGTAGCCATGAGCCACAAAGAGTATGTTGTTCGCCTGGTCTTTCTTAATAACAAACCACGGTCCGCCGCCAAAGCCCATGCCCTTGCGCTGACCTATGGTGTGGAACCATAGTCCCTTATGCTTGCCAATGAGTTTGCCTGTGGCAAGCTCTATCACATCGCCTGGATTCTCGCCGAGATAGCGGCGTATATACTCATTGTAGTTTATCTTGCCAAGGAAACAGATGCCCTGAGAGTCTTTGCGCTTAGCATTAATAAGGTGTTCACGCTCCGCTATCTGTCTAACCTCGTCCTTCATGTAATGACCTATAGGGAATATTGCCTTTTGCAGTTGCCAGTCGTATATCTGCGCCAAGAAATCGGTCTGGTCTTTCACTGGGTCGGGAGCCGTCACCAGCCATTTCTTGCCGTCGATAACTTCTGTGCGGGCATAGTGGCCAGTGGCTATGAGGTCGTACTGATGCCCCATCTTCTCGTGGAAGGCGCCAAACTTAATCAGTCGGTTGCACATCACATCGGGGTTGGGAGTAAATCCGTTGCGCACCTTGTCCATAGTGTATTTCGTAACACCGTCCCAATACTCCTTGTGGCAGTCGATAACCTGAAGCTTGCATCCATATCTTGACGCCACGGCAGTAGCCATCTCAAGGTCTTCCTCAGACGTGCAGTCCCACTCCTCCTCTTCTTCAGGACCAATCTTTATATAAAAACAATCGGGATGAAGCCCCATGCGCGCCATCTCGTAAACCACAACCGAACTGTCAACACCACCAGAGAGCAGTACGGCAATCTTCTTGTCTTCCAAATTCTGCATTATATATAAATAATGTATATTGCAAAGTTAACTCAAATTGCCCACAGAAATAAAAACAGCATATATAATAAATGTTAAATATGTTATACTACCGATTGTTAGAAGAAAAGTTTATCGTATATTTGCGATATCAAATTGATATCATTTTAAAACAATAATTAATTATGAACAACAAAGAATTTACATTTAGCGGAACCACACTTAACGGTTTCTTAATGTTGTTTGGCAACATTATCTTAACTTTAGCAAGTATTGCTGGAATTATTTATGGAATAATATTGGAGAATGACCTAGGCGGTGTGCTTATCGGTTTGAGCATTGCCGTGCTGATTACTACATTCTTCTTATGGGGAGGTTTCATTATGCTCGAACCGGGTGAGGCTCGCGTAATGGTGTTTTTCGGAAAGTATTGCGGTACATTCACACAGACAGGTTACTTCTGGGTAAACCCATTCATCACTGCCAAGAAAATATCGCTGCGTGCACGCAACCTCGACGTGGAACCAATCAAGGTAAACGACAAGACCGGTAATCCTATCATGATTGGTTCGATGCTGGTTTGGAAACTGAAGGACACCTATAAGGCTATGTTCGAGATTGACTCGCAAACCATAGCACAGTCGGGAGCGGCCAAGGCAAACGAAGTGACAGTGGGCACATCAGTGGCCAGTGTGATGAGTGCTTTCGAGCATTTCGTGAAGATACAAAGTGATGCGGCATTGCGTCAGGTGGCAGGACAGTTTGCTTACGACGATACCGACTCAAACCGTGAAGAGGTGACCTTGCGCGGTGGTGGCGATGAGATTAACGAACTGCTTGAGCGCACTCTCGATGAGCGTCTGGCAATGGCTGGTATTGAAATTGTTGAGGCTCGCATAAACTATCTGGCTTACGCACCTGAGATTGCAGCCGTAATGCTCCGTCGTCAGCAGGCATCTGCCATCATAACTGCACGCGAGAAGATAGTAGAGGGTGCGGTGTCAATGGTTAAGATGGCTCTTGACAAGTTGTCGGCCGAGGGTGTTGTAGAGCTTGACGACGACAAGAAGGCTGCTATGGTAAGCAATCTGCTTGTGGTTTTGTGTGGTGATGATACTGCTCAGCCGGTGGTTAATACGGGCACTTTGAATCATTAAGGAGGAACCTACCCCTAGCCCCTCCCGAAGGAGGGGAGAATTGGATGAGGGATGAGAGATGAGGGATGAGAGATTGCTTGTCAAGCATACGTCTACACTCCTGAACTCCTAAAAGAGGTTGAACGATTAACGATCCCCTCCTAACCTCCCCTTTCCAAGGGGCGGAAGAGGGAACCACCACCGAGTTCTCCCTCCTTCGACAAGGTTCAGGACTGGAAAGGGAGGGGTACTTCTGCATCAAACTGTACTCCCTCTTGGAAAGGGGGAGCTAGAGGGGGATAGAAAGCATGAGATGAGGGATGAGCGTTGAACGATTAACGTTGAACGATTAATGGCTGTAGGGGCAGATCGGCGTATCTGCCCGAGGAGCAAACAGGTTTCGGGCGGATACGCCGATCCGCCCCTACAAGATACAAACTCCGTTATTGGATAAACGATTAACGATGAACGTTGAACGATGAGGGATGAGAGATGAGGGATTGCATGTCAAGCATACGTCTACACTCCTACACTCCTGAACTCCTACACTCCTGAATTGGATGAGAGATGAGGGATGAGAGATTGCGTGTCAAGGTAATGGCCTTTAACTCCCTTTAACTTCCTTCTAACTCCCTTTAACTCCTTGAATTGAATGACCTTGAAGCAAAGCGACCTAAAAAGATATGGCAAAAGAGAAAACCAGCAATAAGAGTTTCATTCTTCGTATCGACAGCGATACGATGGATGCGATAGAAGCGTGGGCAGCCGATGAGTTCCGCTCAACCAACGGACAGTTGCAGTGGATTATCAGGGAGGCTCTGCGCAAGGCCAAGCGTTTGCCAAAGAAGAAACGTAATGATATAGAACAAACAAATGGAGAAGAGATTTAATATTAGAGACGTGAAGGTGCGCAGAACACTGAAGAGCACTATGCTGGAGGTGGCCACGGGTATGGTGCTACTGGCGGCATGGGGTATAATACTGTACTTCTGGTTTGTCTGCAACGATCTGCGCGGACAGGCCTACGCCATTGTTGGCATACTGCTCACGGCAGCATCAGCAGGAGCACTGGTGCTGGCATATAATCCTAAGTATATCCATGTGGTGTCACGTTTCTCATCAGAAAAGCAAACGCTCATAGGATGCGAGTTTGTGCGTGTGCTGGCACTGGAATCGGCCTGCATGTTGCTGTGGACCATGCTTTCGGTGTTTATGAATGTGCCAGCCAATCATAACATTTTTACTGTTATTATTTTCGCAACAACTATTGTCTATGCCATAATGATGAGCAGGGCAAAATAAAAAAGCAAGAATAAAATGAAGTTGAAAAAAGACAACCGCCCTGCAGTGAAGGTCAATCGCACACTTGAGGGTACTATATTCGAGATTGTCGTAGCAGCAATCTTGATAGTTTCGTGGGTTATTATCATCATGAACCTCGACAATCTTCCTGCATGGTTCCCACTTACTCAATGCATTATAACTTCTTTAGTATCATTGGGCATGATGGTTGCGGCTTATTTCCCTAACAGCATCAACATGCCTGTGCAGATAAACACACCACGACAATATGCTTTGGCTATACGCATGGTGCGCATAATAGGAGTTATAATGAGTTTGATGCCTGTGACAGCTTACTTCCATTCAATGTTGTCAACAGCATTTTGTGTGGGAGGATTGGTTGTTGTGATAATCATTTTCAGTGTATTGATATACAGGGCAAGATGATTTCCATTAATAAATAAGAAATGGTCCGCAATACAATTGATATTACGGACCGTTTCTTATTTTGTTTAGAAGCCTTTTCTGTATTTCCCTTCTTCCTTATCGTCAAGCATACTCAGATAAGACTGGTAGCGGCTTTCGGATATATAGTGGTCTTCAAGTGCTTTAAGCACTGCGCACCCAGGTTCTTTGGTGTGTGTACAGTTATTGAAACGACAATCCTTGGAGAAGTGGAATATCTCCTTGAAATAACTCGTTAGCTCTTCTGGTTCGATATCAAACGTTCCAAAACCTTTGATGCCTGGAGTATCTATCAGATAACCGCCATCTGGCAGTAACAGCATCTCGCTGAACGTCGTGGTGTGCATACCGGTGTTATGGGCATCGCTAATCTCGGATGTACGCAGATTGGCATCTGGGAGTATCTGGTTTATCAATGTTGACTTACCCACTCCACTATTTCCGCTCAGCACGGTTATCTTACCAGAAAGCAACGCCTTTAGAGCATCCACTCCATCGCCGTTGGCAGCCGATATAGCCATGCACTGATAACCAACGTTATCGTACATAGCCATCACCATCTCCTGATAGTGCAGTTCCTCTTCCGACAGAAGGTCGGTCTTGTTGAAAACTAACACCACCGGAATGCGATAAGCCTCTGCCGATGCCAGGAAACGGTCGATAAAGGTCAGCGACGTCTCTGGATAGTTGATTGTTACCACCAGCACAGCCTGGTCTACATTGGCGGCGATGATATGACTTTGCTTTGAGAGATTAGACGACTTGCGGATGATATAGTTGCGGCGGTCCTCAATCTCTGTGATAAAAGCAGTACCTTCCTGATTAGTAACAATACAAACCCTGTCGCCTACAGCCACAGGGTTTGTGCTACGTATACCTTTCAGGCGGAAGTTGCCTTTTATCTTGCTGTCTATCAGCTGTCCGTCATCGGTCTTTACGGTGTACCAGCTGCCGGTGTTCTTTACTACTAAACCGTGCATTGTTTATTTAGTTGACGAGTTGGTTCTTTAAGTTGACGAGTTGGTTCTTTAAGTTGACGAGTTAACGAGAAGTTCCTTGAGTGAAACGAAAAAACAAGTTGACAAGTTGGTTCTTTAAGTTGACAAGTTAACAAGTAGAACGATCCCCTCCTAACCTCCCCTTTCCAAGGGGCGGAAGAGGGAACCACCTCTGATCCCTCCCTCCTTCGACAAGGTTCAGGACTGGAAAGCGAAGGGAACTTCAGCATCAAACTGTACTCCCTCTTGGAAAGGGGGAGCTAGAGGGGGATGGAAAACATTTGCGTGTCAAGCATACGTCTACACTCCTAAGCGAAGCGTCACTCCTTCACTCCTGAACTCCATTTTTGAGTTGACAAGTTAACGAGTTGACAAGTTATTTGCGTCAGAAGGTAATGTCCTCTATCTTCTTTTATCTTCCTCTAACTCCCTTTAACTACTTAATTCTGTTGACAAGTTATTTGCAAACAAACTCTCATCTCTAATCTCTCAACCCTCATCCCAGTATTATACTGTCATTATCTCCTTGTTCTTCTCGACAAGCAGGTCGTCAACCTTCTTAATCATCTTGTCGTGAATCTTCTGCAGTTCGTTCTCTGCATCTTTCTGAGCGTCCTCTGCCAGTCCGTCTTTTGTTGCCTTCTTAAACTTATCCTTTATATCAGCACGGATATTACGAATCTGAACCTTAATCTGCTCGCCCATCTTGTTACACTGCTTAGCCAGTTCCTTACGGCGCTCTTCTGTTGGCTGTGGAATACCAAGGCGGATAATCTCACCGTTGTTCTCAGGAGTGATGCCTACATCTGAATTGAGGATGGCCTTCTCGATGTCGCGAATCTGCTTCTTGTCCCATGGGCGGATAGCGATTGAGCGTGCGTCAGGTGTTGACACGTTGGCTACTTGATTCAATGGAACCATTGAACCGTATGACTCTACTCTGATACCGTCGAGAATGGCAACATTAGCACGTCCTGCGCGAACACGTGACAACTGCTCTTCGAGATGCATTACGCCCATCTCCATTTTCTCTTCAGCCGAAAGCAATGTTTCTTTTACGTCTATCATATATTTTATTTTTTTTGTTTCTCAGTTACAAATTTAGATATTAAAATTTAATTATACAAGAAAACGGGATAAAAATAGCGTTTATCTTACTATTATCTTATTTCCATTTACTATATACATACCTTGTCTGCCAATTTCTTTCAAAGGCTTTCCTGAAAGGTCGTAGATGCGTCCTTGAATATTTCCGTTATCGCCATTGTCTGCCCGTGGCTGCTCAATGGCGCTTGTCTCCTCATCCCATGTCCATCCAATATTACGCTCGGCAAGCAGTTTGCCTTTTTTACCTTTAAGGAAACGCATGTTGGGCAATGTGCCGTCAGCATTACGCTTTACTACCATGTCGGCAGGCGAGGTGCTTACAAACATATCGGCAGTAACGGTAAAGGCTGTTGTCTGTGGCAGGAATGAATTGTTCTCGAATGTGCATGTTGCCTTGTCGTAGTTTGTAACATGTCCTTTATCGCGATATGTCCACGACACATTATGCCTCAGCACATGATTATAGCCATCCACGTCGTATGCTCCATCCGCCTCTGTAGATTTTCTGTTTAGCATCTCAAAGTTAGAACGGTTGTTTGAAGCGGTATTATACTCCCATGTGTTTCCCGCCAGATGATGATTGGAGTAAAAACCATTTGACTTATTGCGATAGGCCATGCTATGATGAACATAATGGGACGGACAAACATCAGGACACTTGGTCTTCGATGCCGACATGCCCCATCCGCCAGCCTTAAAGCCATTGCCATCGCCTGCGCTCTTGAATGTGGAATGGTCGTCGGCTGGCTGATAGCCATTATAGAATGCCATGCAGTGACTAATCTCAACAGATGTGGCACAACTGATTAGGTCGAAACCATCGTCGGAATTGCGCCATGCACGACAACCTACAATCCTGTTGCCTGTCTCTGTGGTTTTGGAAACGTGGATGCCAAACCCATCGACATTGCCACCGTATGTGCCCTCAGAATAACTGTCGTAGTTATTGTAGGCATCGCAGTTGAGCACGAGATTGTCTGAGCCTTTTGTCTGATAATAGCCAATAGCCATATTATGGTGCATGGCTATGTTCTCTACAATGCAATGCGAGCCTTTGCGTGCTGAGACACATTCTGACTGTGTGTGGCCAGTGATTCTTACAGGCAGACCAACTATGTCGAAATTGCGAAGATGGAGATAGTCGGCTGCAAGGTAGAAACCAGTGAAGCGATGGGCGCCATCAAGTTGCAGAGCAGAGAAATCGAACACAGGCCGTTCGCCAGGATACCCCATAAAGCAGGTGCGCTTATTCTTAGTGCCTGCTTTTTCCAAAGCGAAGGCATGAGCATAGAGACTCTCTATTTTCATTATCTGACTATCTGTAACGTAATATGTGCCGCCACGGAAATAAACAGTATCTCCACTCACCACCTTTTTATAAGCGGCAGGGAGTGTGGCCATGGGAGCTGTGATTGTGCCCGACGCACTGTCGCTGCCATCTGGCGAAACGTAAATAACCTTTGCGATTGCAGTTAAGGGCATGATAACCACAAGCAAGAATAACATTAATCTGTTCATATCTAAATTTATTTACGGCAACGATAATACAAATCGAATGCAGTTTATCTTATACAAAGATAATACAAATCGAATGCAGAAGCATCAAGCTTGCTTAGATGTTATGCTGAGATGCCGTTTATCTTATACAAAGATAATACAAATCGAACGCAGAAGCATCAAGCTTGCTTAGATGTTATGCTGAGATGCAGTTTATCTTATACAAAGATAATCATTTTTTATTTTTTTAAATATTTTAAAATCACAAAATAGTAATATATAACCTTAATTATTTATTTTTGCATGATAATAACCCAACAGAAAGTAATGCAAGAAAACATATTCCGGATACTCGTTGTAGACGATGAACCTGATTTATGCGAGATACTGAAGTTCAACCTTGAGACAGAGGGATATATAGTGGACACCGCCAATTCTGCCGAAGAGGCATTGGCAATGCCTATAGCGCAGTATAATCTGCTGTTGCTTGACGTGATGATGGGCGAGATGTCAGGATTTGCTATGGCAAAATCATTAAAGGCTAATAATGAGACATGCCACATACCAATTGTGTTCCTCACTGCTAGAGACACAGAGAACGACATGATAACTGGTTTTAATATTGGGGCAGACGACTACATATCGAAACCATTCTCCATTCGCGAGGTGTTGTTGAGGGTGCGCGCGATATTGCGACGCACAACCGTAACAGTGGTTCATGAGGAGGAGAAAACTTTATGTTATCAAGGACTGGTGCTGAACCTGAACAAGAAAACGGTAACGGTTGACATGGAAAATATTCCATTCACAAAAACAGAGTTTGAGTTACTGCGCACCTTGCTTTCAGAACGCGGAAGGGTATTCTCGCGTCAGGAACTGATAGACCGTGTGTGGCCATCGGATGTGCTTGTGCTCGACCGCACCGTAGACGTGAACATCACACGAGTGCGCAAAAAGATTGGCCGCTTTGCCAAATGCCTCATCACACGCCAGGGATTTGGATACTGCTTTGAAGAATGAAGAATGAAGAGTTGACGAGGGCCTCACCCCCCGCCCTCTCCTTGGAGAGGGAGCTGAGGAACCTCAGGTGGGTGAGCGGTGAACGGTGAACGATGAGCGATTAACGATGAACGGTGAACGATGAGCGATTAACGATGAACGGTGAACGTTGAACGATTGCTTGTCAGGCATACGTCTACACTCCTACACTCCTGAACTCCTACACTCCTTTTAAAAAAGGATGAGCGTTGAGAGATTGCATGTCAGGCATACGTCTACACTCCTAAGCGAAGCGTCACTCCTACACTCCTTCACTCCATAAAAAAGGATGATAGATGAGAGGTTGCATGTCTAGCATATGGTCAACTTGTCAACTAAAAATAAAAATCATGTCAACAGCAAAACGATTATTCTGGAGCGTGCTGTCGCTCTTCGCAATATTTGCAGTTCTTTTTATTGTATTTCAACAGATACGAGAGAAAGAATTCAAAATAGAAATGCTCAATCTTAGACTGCAAGACTATAATGAACGTATGCACGAATCGCTGTCTTATATAGGCAACTATGAAGAGCAGACACTGGAGAACTACGTGGCGCAGCATAGCATGGCCAACCTGCGTGTGACAATAGTTGACACAGAAGGAAAGGTGATTTTCGACAACAAGCGAAAAGACTATAATAATATTCTCAACCACAAAAACCGCAAAGAGATAGCCATAGCCATGAAGCAAGGTAAAGGCTATGATATAAGCAGGGCCAGCAATACACTCAGCGGCGACTATTTCTACTCTGCCACCTACTACCATGACAAGCAGTTGATAATACGCAGTGCACTACCCTACGACAACGACCTGGCCATATTGCTGCAAACCGATTTGCATTATATCTGGTTTGCCATTGTCGTGGTAATACTGCTGTCGGTTATTCTGTATAAATTCATTAGCCGACTTGACCAGCATATCAATAGGCTAAGACTTTTTGCACAGAGAGCAGACAATAATGAGAACTTAGAGACAGAGGATCTGGCTGAGTTTCCTAACGACGAACTGGGCGAAATATCTGAATACATTATAAAAATTTACAAACGACTGCAGAGCACAAAAGAGGAACAGAACAAACTGAAGAGACAACTTACACAGAACATCGCACATGAACTGAAAACTCCAGTGGCAAGCATACAGGGGTACCTAGAGACGATAATGAATAATCCTGACATTAACGAGGATAACAAAAAACTGTTTATTGAACGATGCCACGCACAAGGACAACGGCTTACCAACCTGCTGGCAGATATCTCTACTCTAAACAGACTTGACGATGCTCCTGAGATGGTGAAGTTTGAGGATATTGATATAGCAACTATTGTATCACAGATTGAACATGAAACAGCATTGGAGATGAAAAAACGAAACATGACGTTTAACAATATGATGCCGCTGTCATTGCCAATTAAAGGTAATCCGTCTATGATATACAGTATATTCAGAAATCTTACCGACAATGCCATAGCCCATGCTGGTAATAATACTACTGTGACAATAAGCGCAAAGAAAGAAAACGACAAATGGATGTTTACGTTCAGCGACAATGGAACAGGAGTGGAAAGCAAGCATCTGGCAAGACTCTTTGAGCGTTTCTACCGAGTGGACAAAGGCAGAAGCCGTAAACTGGGAGGCACGGGTTTAGGACTGGCCATAGTGAAAAATGCCGTAATTCTTCATGGCGGCAGCATCAAGTCACTTAACAATCCTGATGGCGGACTGAGGTTTGAGTTTGATTTGAGGACTGCCTAGGAAAACCTAGGACAGCATAGGACTGTCTAGGACAGCATAAGACCTCATAACCTCAAATCCTCAAAACCTGAAAGCGAAGCGACCTCAAAACCTCATAACCTCATAACCTCAAATCCTTATGACTTCTGTATTCAGATGGTGTCATGCCTGTTTCTTTCTTAAAGCACTTACTGAAATACTTCGGGTCGGAGAAACCTACCATATATGCTATCTGAGAGAAAGAGTAATCGCTCCTTGTTATAAGTTCCTCGGCTCGCAGCATCCTGATATGGCGAACAAAATCAACAGGAGTCATACCTGTGATACTTTTTATCTTTCCGTAGAAAACGGACCTGCCCAGGTTTACGGCGTCAGCCAAATCCTCTATCTTCAGTTCGGTATTAGAGATATTGTCTTCCATAAAGTCCATTAGCTTTTTCATCATCTCATTATCCGCATTGACAATCTCCGGCGACTCCAATTTATATGTTTTCTTGTCGTCTGGCTTCAGCTGCTCCACAAAGGTTTGCTGAATAATACGGCGATGACTGATGATATTGCTAACACGCAGTTTCAGGTAGGTGGCACTGAAAGGCTTGGTTATATAATCATCAATGCCAGATTTCAGTCCCTCTATTCTGTCTTCCATGGAAGCCTTTGCTGAAAGAACAATTATCGGAATATGACATATATCACTATTCTGTTTTATCTTCTTAATCATAGTTAGTCCGTCCATCACTGGCATCATTACATCTGTGATAATGAAATCAGGCATATCACTTTCGGCAATCTCTAATCCTCGTTGTCCGTTTTCAGCCTGTAGCACATTATACTCATTACTAAGTATGCTGCACAGGAATATCCGGAGGTCATCGTTATCCTCAACCACAAGTATTGTTGCCCGCTGCTGCACGTCGTTGGCTGTTTCTTCAGACGCCTCTTCTGCTTGTGACTCCTGTTCTTCGGCCATGTCGTTTACAGCACTTGACTGCGGTATCTCCTCATCGCTGATATACACACCGCGCTCCATACTGTATTTCAGCATCTTGTTTACGAGCTGAAGCATCTGGGTGGAGTTACGCTGAACCATCTCCAAATGTGTACGCACATTATCAGACAAATCATTATTATTCAACACTTCGGCAACGGGTCCGCCTATGAGAGTGAGAGGGGTGCGCAGCTTATGACTTATATCTGTGAAGAATCTCGTTTTCATATCATTAAGCTTACGCTCCATGCGCGAGCGGTTTTGAAGGTTATAGACATAGAATACAAGATACAGCAGCAATGCGAATAAAACAACGTAAATAAGTTTTGCCCATCCTGTTTCCCAGAACGTAGGATGAACATAAATATCTAGTTCTGCCACATTATCCACCTCTACTCCCTCGCTATTGGTACTCTTAACCTTTAGTTTATAGGTGCCTGAAGACAGATGACTCAATGAGGCATTATTCACAGCTCCTACATAGTTCCAGTCATCATCATAGCCTTCAAGACGATAAGCATATTCCACCAGGTCGTTGTCTGTATATTCAAGTGCTGAGAAATAAATTGTAAGGTTACGCTTATCTGACGGAACCTCTAAGCGCGGATTATTTAGTATAGGATAACGCTGATGCTCTCCCTGATACTGCACACTGGTAAATATTATATTTGGTTTGTATTTGCTCTTCGACAGGTTTTCCATACCGAAACGAACAAAACCGCCACGTGCCGGAGCTATCATCATATCGGACAAAGAACAATACGACGGCAATGCCTCAGAGAACTCTATATTATCTCCAATTGTACTTGAACCGTAATGTTGTAATGTTTTGTCATTGGGATTATATTTGTCTATTGTTCCCTCACGTATCAGCCACAGAGAACCCTGACTGTCTTCAAGCATTGACTGAATAATGCTTTCAGATGACGACATTTTATCATTGACCTCGAAATGCAAACTATCGCTCAACAGATTGTCTGACAGGATCTTCTGTACACCGCCACCCATAGTCAGCACATAGATATCTCCATTGCGCATCACCAAAGTCTGCAGTACATCATTGGCAAGCAGCGATGTCTTATTTTTTGGCACAAAACGGTTTTCATTGAATCTTATATTTGCTGGCGACTCAAAACTGTTAGAGAATGTCAGTAATCCGTTGTTTGTAGAAAGTATCACCGTGCCCTTGCCATCATGGGTCACACGTCTTATCTTGCCATATTTGCTTATAAGATACTGTGGCATCTCGTTATTATGATTATAGAAACGGAGACCTTCTGCTGTTTCTCTCACAAGGTTTAAGCCCCCAACAAATGTTGCCACCCATATATTACCCTTCTCGTCGAAGTCTATATCATAAATCTCATCATAGCTCAATGAATACTTGTCGTTGGGATTATGCATATAATGCTGCATTTTAGCATTGTCATCATATATGAACAATCCGCTGCCTTTGGTGCCTATCCAAATACGTCCCTTTGAATCTTGCTTCAGGGAATATATTCGCGGCGAGAAGATGGTTGACTTTGACTGAATTTGCCCCTGACTGTTTAGGTAGCCTATCAATTTGTCGTTGCGGTCGTAAACGGCCAATACTCCATTGTAGGTTCCTGCCCATACTCTGCCTTTGTTATCTGCCAGCAGAGAGCGTATCTCGGTATTGGAATAGACGTCGGTAAACTTAAAACTATCGTATTTGAATTGCAGATTATGTATATCGCGCGAACTATTAAACCAGATGTTCTTTTTGTTGTCGACGGTGTTTTTAACAAAAGTGACAAGTTTGCCATACGACTCTCTGTCTGATTTCAACAGCAATGGAATATGCTTTTGTGTCTTCTCATCATAATATCCAAACGGTCCGCCTCTCTGCGCCAGCCATATTGTGCCATTAACATCTTCATGAAAGAATATCTGCTCGCTTACAGTATACTCCATTGACTTTTCTGCAGATGCAGTTACATTTGTTTTCTCTTGTTTCTTAAAGTCTATCATAATAATGCCACCGGCATCTGTATAGCACCAAAAGCGTTTCTTGCTATCTTGAAATACTTCTGCTACTACCCCATCATGTTTATGGTCTACCTTTATCAGGTTATTGAGTTTTGCATCATAGATATACAAACCGGCATTGGTTGTAACGAATACTTTGCTATCATCATACTCACTCAACGTGGTAATCTGAGTAACGTTGCCCGGCAGATTAACCATCTGCAACCGATTGGCTACAGAATATGTATACATTCTTCCATCGAGCGTGGCAAAGACAAACCTGTCTGCTGTTTCTGCCATGTGCTCTATGGGTTGCTCTATAATAAATTTGTCATGATAGCGGACTAATCCTTTATCTGTAAATACCCACTCATCACCATGTGAGTCGCACTCCACTTTTTTAATGGCATTGCTCAACAGATGGTCTGTGCCCATATCTATTTTCTCTATACCCTCGCCATTGGTCAGATTGTTGATATCTATCCTGTAACTCGACTCGTCATTGAAGCTTATTAACCATTGTGCTCCACTGCTGCCATCGTATATAGCACGGATTCTTGGATTTTTACCAAATTTCTGAGATATAAGTCCATTTACATCAATAAAAGTGCATGTACGGGTATCGAACATGTAGACACTACGCTCATAAGTTATGGTCCATACATTCTCAAGCGTGTCTAATTTAACCATTGTAAGACGGTTTACAGCCTTCTCATTATCTCGGTTTGATTTATTGCGGAAACTGGTAAATCTATGACCGTCATAACAGCAGAGTCCGTTAAGCGTAGAAAACCACATTAATCCGTTTTGGGCACATCCCAATCCTGTTATTGAGTTTGATGGTATGCCATTGCGGACAGTATAAGTGCTAACCTGACAATATGGCTGTGCAAAAAATGATAATGCACTTACCATTAATAATAATAGTAATTGTAGTCTCTTCATAATCATTATTACCTATATTAATATATAAGCAAAGGCAAAGATAACAAAAAATTCAGATAACCACCAATTAACAGACACACATTTATATAAAAACAAACCGCAATCCCCAAATTAACGTGATTGCGGTTTGAATTATATTCAAAGTTTATTATTACTCTGCCTTTTTAGCGCATTTCTTTGCTGCTGGTTTCTTCTCTGCTGTTTTCTTTGCAGCCTTCTTAGCGGCCTTTTCCTTTTCGTCAGCAGCCTGAACCTTCTCCAGCTTAGTCTTCAATCGAGTGATTTCCTTATCCTTCATCTCAATCTCGTCGCCCTGATTCTTGATAGTGGTGAGCAAGCTGTTGAGTTCTTCATTGTCGATTTCCTCTGGATAGAGACTGTGAACACGGTTCATGAAGTCGCCAAGGATATTCATATAGTTAGTGAAAGCATCGAATGGATCGCTATAGATACCACGGTCAAGACCAACGTTAGATGGTTTGGTGGTCATAAAGCGGAAGTTGTTTGATGCCTGCAGATAATCCCAGTCCTGACAGATGCGGCGGTCGTTGGCAATACGCACACGGTCGGCAATGCTATATAGTTTCTCAAATGCCTCGCGCTGCATTGCGTTACCCAGCCAGCAGCTCACGTCGCGCTCCTCGTCTACCCATGACAATGTGTCTGGCACTTCGAGACTGCCCACGCTCTTTGTCATCTTGCAAATCTCTGTTGGAGTAGCGAAGGTAATGCCCTTAGCCTTTGCGCAAGCAGGCAGAGCCTTGATAAACTCAAGAATGTTTGAAGACAATGGCTGAGCAATGCCAAGTGCAGAGAGCTCCATGAAGATATTTACTATCTGCTCGTCTTCTGGCAATGCTGCGATATTATTGATATATGAGTCAGCAAACAGTGGATAGCCCTCCCAGTCGCAATTATTGAAACGCAGTGAGATATCATCACTCAACTCAACATCACGAAGCAACAGCTTGAGGTTAGGAGCCATGCTGCAGTTGTAAACATAGTGAGGCGACTTCCAGCCCAGCACGTGCTTAGCACCTTCGGTAAGCATTCCGAGGAATCCCATTGCAGCAGCCTGAGCACCGATATCATCGCTATAGATGAGTGATGAGTTGCGGAG
>X430_Giraffe__coassemble_117_pt1 | contig 17617 bp, 14 predicted proteins | sample X430_Giraffe__metabat2_high_PE_008 | metagenome-assembled genome bin X430_Giraffe
GTTTTTCCCTCTTGTCTTCTTTTATTATAACAGTATTTATAAACTACTTACTATATTCAATAACTGCATTGCGGAAAGCTACAGGATTACCCATATCATACATCTTTCCGTCCAGGCGTACACCTATCATGCCACTTCTCTGACGTACAGCCTCCAACGCTGATGTTAGTTCAATTTCTCTTGTAGAGTTCTCCGAGTCGGCTGTGGCGATATCAGAAGCAAGCTGCTCAAAGACTTCAGGTGTTAAGATATACTGTCCAAAAACAGAGAAATATTTTTTCTCGTTATCAGAATCCACTACACCAAGATGCTCTTCTGCATAACTGGCTTTAGGTTTTTCCGTCATCATAGAGACATTAAGCACCTTATCTTTCTTGTCTTCCCATACACCCGTCAATATACCATAACGGCTTACATCTACTAATGGCACATCATGTATACTAACCATCAAATTGTTATACTTCTCATACTCTTCTATAAGTTGCAATGCACAAGGCTTATTCGTATTGCTCTTATAAATAGTATCACCCAACAATAACAAGACCGGTTCAGCGCCTGCGAATCCAGATGCCTGATAAACAGCATGACCAAACCCACGTTTCTCTTTTTGATAAACATAATGCAAACGTTTACCAATGGCAGAAATCTTTCTTTCGTATTCCCTGCATTGCGAATTAAGCTTAGCCAGATGCTCTGAAGGTAAAGGACGTTCAAAGAAATCTGCATATTGTTTTCGTTCTTCATCAGAGCCTAAAACAAGGCAGATTTCCTCTATGCCACTATTTATTAACTCCTCTAATAGGATAAGAATTACCGGACGTACAAAACCGTCAGGACAAGCCATAGGAATAAAGTCCTTCTTTGTGGTACGTGTTGCAGGATAAAGTCTTGTGCCAAATCCAGCAACAGGAATAATAGCTTTGCGTACAGTATGCACAGGATTAATAGTAAGGCAATAGGCTTTCATGCCATTAGCATTGAGATAATCCCTTAATTGCAATTGCGACTCCTTGTCTCGAGCAAGGAACTGCACAGAACCATCACCATGCGACCCAACACCTTTACCGCCATAAATCAAAGGTTTAATATTAGAATCGTTAAGCACACTAGTTAATTTCGGAGCATCAAGAGCTGAAGACATTGGAGCCACATACTTATTAAACATATACTCCGCTTCAGTCATTAGCAGTCCTAATGATTCTGGATCACCATCTGCCATGTATTTAATAGCCTTGTCTACTATTTCCTTATTCCATTCGCCCAAGGCCATATGTTCTAATCTCTCCTTTTCATCTGAGGGGAAAGGGTAACCCTTATTCAAATCCCTAAGAATCTTTATTGTGTCCTTAGTAGCACACAAATCAGCAAAAACCCAATACAGATGTTTCTTTACAGTTAGAGCTTTCACCTCCACCTCGTCACCATCGAATATCATAAGATTTGGCCTTACACCAAAAGCACAAGCCTGATCCAGACGTCCACAACGTGATGATGTTCTCAGTTCACCCCAATAGGCGATATTCATCTCGCCCATGGTGTTAAGATTAAGTTTATATAACTTATTAAATGCACGAGCAACCAAAACACAGATTGCTGCACTACTTGACAAACCACTCTTTATCGGGAGGGTCATCTTTGTTATCTTTATTCGCACACCACCGACATTGTACCATTCAAGCATATAAGAAGCTACACCAGCACAATAACAGAAGAAAGAACCAGAACGAGCCACTCGCTTCAAATCTGCATCACTCATTCTGCATGAGAAATCACTCCATGCCCCCTTTATTTCATCGGCCTCACTTATGACCTCAAATTCGGTTGCTTTTTCTACCTCTGCATAGATTCCTTCTTCAATACCAGTTACAATAGCTACTCCTGGGGGAATTTCAGCATTCATTGTTCTATAATGACCAGCCCAGTCTGAATGTTCACCGAATAAGCACAAGCGCCCTGGCACAAATATGTTCATAAATTATTATAATATATTATATGTTAGATTTTATTATTAAGCAATGACAAAATTAATCAAAAATAACGGAATTGCTTAAAAAATCAGTTATTTATTTGGCAGAATTGATATTTTTATATATTTTTGCGCCAAAATAATTTTAGTTAGTAACAAATATAAAAAAGTATTGCCTATCGATAAAAATTTACTTAATAAATTAATTAAGTATGAATAATTACGAAAGCATGAGCGACGAAAAGTTGGCTCTGCGTTATATCGATGGTGACAATAAGGCTTTTGATGTGTTATTAACACGTAATCAGTCTAAGCTTTTCTCATATATAATGTTTGTGGTTAGAGATGAAGAAATCGCAAACGATATATTCCAAGACACTTTCCTTAAAGTCATAACCAAACTACAGGAAGGCAAATACACTGATAGCGGCAAGTTCTATTATTGGATTACTCGCATAGCCCATAATATTATTATGGACAAGTATCGCATGCAACAAAACGAGCATATTGTTGAGCCAACAGAGGATAATAATCTCAGCAATATAAAAAGCGCGTCTGTTCTTGACACATATAGAGAATCTGAAATTATCAACGAGCAGATTATGGAAGACGTAAAGAATATTATGAACGCCTTACCTGCTGTCCAAAGAGAGGTGGTATACATGCGTTTTTATCAAGACATGTCATTCAAGGAAATTGCTGACGCCACTGGTGTTGGCATCAACACATCATTAGGCAGAATGCGTTATGCCATACTCAATATGCGCCGAATGGCACAAAAGCATGACATATCCTTAAACTTTGAGATGTAATCAGAAAAAGCTCAAATAATAAACTGATAATATTTTATTATAACGCACGTAAATCCTGGATTATTTGTCCGGGATTTTCTGCTTTAAATATATGACTACCACTTACCAGCACGTCAACGCCAGCAGCAACCAACCGAGGAGCAGTATCCTCCTGCACACCTCCATCAACTTCTATTAATGCCTTAGAATCTGAATCAACAATAAGTTTGCGTAACCTTTTAACTTTTGATATAGTGTTCTCTATGAACTTCTGACCGCCAAAACCAGGATTGACACTCATCAACAACACCATATCAACCTCCTTAATTACATCTTCCAATACACAGACAGGAGTTGAAGGATTAAGCGTCACACCTGCCTTCATGCCAGCCTTATGTATTTCTTCTATTGTACGATGAAGATGCACACAAGCCTCATAATGTACATTCATCATCATTGCACCTAGTTTTGCAGTTCTTTCTATATAGTGCTCAGGATGTTTAATCATGAAATGCACATCTAATGGTTTTATACATTTCGATGCAACTGCCTCTAAAACAGGGAAACCAAATGAAATATTAGGTACAAACACTCCATCCATAACATCAAGATGAAGCCAGTCTGCATCACTATTATTAATCATGTCCAATTCCTTGTCAAGATGAAGAAAATCAGCAGCGAGCAGTGAAGGAGATACTAAAGCCATAATAATAATTAGTTAAAGCACAGCGTTTTGCTATTGTTTGAATTCTTTTTTAGCAGATTATACTCATATGCAAATTTCTTAATAAGCAGTATGGTACTTTCACTTGGGTTCATTCCATCTTGTGTAAAATACTTCATAGGCAACTCTTTTAATTATCATTTATACCTTTCAAACGCAAAGAGTTGTGTTTTATTATATCCGTAATGAATTATTTCACGTGGTATTCCTCAATATTTTTCAAACCATTAATAAAATCTGTAACGGTCATACGTTTTTTTCCTGCCATCTGTAACTCAACAACCTCTAGTAATGAGTCTTGAGCTACAACATACATTTTCTTAGCATTTACAATTATAGAACCAACTGGTTTGTCTGAACAAATATCTGTTTTATTTGTTTTATATAGTTTCAAAACAACTTCCTTATTGTCTGGCGACACCAACGTTGTCCATGCACCAGGATAAGGACTTAATCCTCTAATAAAATCATATATCTGTTTTACGTTCTTTGTCCAGTCTATCATGCATGTCTCCTTAAAAATCTTTGGAGCATGGTGGAGCTCACCGCATTTCACAATCAGGTCATCCTGGCTTATTGACTGCGGATATCCATCTGATTCTATTATTTTGTCCAAAGTTTTAAGGCATATATCAGCACCCTGCCTCATCAGTCCATTATATACATCTTCAACATCATAATCATCAGCAATATCAAATGGCAGCTGCATTATAATACGTCCAGTATCTATATCATGATCTAAAAAGAATGTAGTCACACCTGTTTGCGTTTCTCCATTAATAACAGCCCAATTTATTGGAGCCGCGCCTCTATATTGTGGAAGCAATGCCGCATGAACATTAAACGTACCATATTCGGGCATTCCCCAAACAACCTCTGGCAACATTCTGAAGGCAACAACAACCTGCAGATTTGCATTAAAACTCCTCAGTTCTTCTATAAAAACGGGATCTTTCATCTTCTCAGGCTGCAATACGGGCAGACCTTTAGACAGCGCATACTGCTTAACAGCGGGTGCTTGCAACACACTGCCATGACGCCCAACTGGTTTATCTGGTTGAGTAACTACAGCCACTACATTATATTCGTTTTCCACTAAAGCCTGCAGCGTTTCAACTGCAAACTCAGGTGTTCCCATAAATACTATTCTTAAATCCTCTTTTCTCATAATTATTATTCTTCACTCATGTCAGCCACCATCTTTCTATACATACCGTATATTCTCTGACGTGATATATATCCTTTAAAATGATTTTCTTTATCCAATACCGGCAGCCAATCTGCATGACTATCATCAAATATCTTCATTACCATAGTCATTGGCATCTCATCATTTATTGTTGCCACTGGATCAACCATTAACTGCCCAGCCTTGAAGTGATGATACAATTCAGTACGGAAAACAACATGACGAATCTTCGTCAGATTAATTTCACCAAGAAGATTTCCTGCGGCATCCAACACCGGCAGTACGTCATTTCGGCTTTGGCTTATCTTGTTAACCACTTTGGCCAATTCGATATCAGGGTCTATAGCTGTAAAATCACGCTCAATAACACTATCAAGACTCATCATTGTTAGCACGGCTCTGTCAGTATGATGGGTTATCAGTTTACCTTGCTTTGCCAATCGCATTCCATAAATGCTATGAGGTTCAAAAACCATAATGGTAAGATACGCAGAAACACTGACTATCATCAATGGCATAAACAAATCATATCCACCTGTTATTTCAGCAATAAGAAATATTCCAGTAAGAGGCGCATGCATAACGCCCGACATTACTCCCGCCATTCCAAGCAATGCAAAATTCTTTTCTGGCAGGTAAATGCCTATTTCATAGACATTCCACAAACGCGCAAACAAGAATCCACCAAAACATCCTATAAACAAACTTGGTGCAAAGGTACCACCACAGCCGCCGCCACCATTTGTAGCAGATGTGGCAAAAACTTTTGTCATCAGTACTAGTCCCAGATACACCAGCAGCAATTCACTATGGCCTGAGAATAATGAGTTATCTAATATTTCATTAAAATCAGCATCAGTCTTACCATTCAGCAAAAGATTGATATCATGATAGCCTTCACCATACAATGAGGGGAAAAGGAATATCAGCAAGCTCAGCATGCTTCCGCCAATTAACAATTTTATATATGGCTGGTCTTTAAATTTCCCAAAGACATTCTCACACATTGTCATAGTCCTTATGAAGTAAAGACTAACTAAACCACAGAAAACACCTAACAGGATACTTGCCGGAACACGCTCAACAATCCATGTGCTTTCTAGTTCAAAAGTAAACATTGATGTCGAGCCACGGAAAATATAAGTGAAGCAAGTGGCTGTCACACAAGACACTAGAACAGGTAGCAATGATGCCATTGTTAAATCAATCATCAGCACTTCCAACGTGAATACAAGTCCTGCTATAGGTGCCTTGAATATTCCTGCAATAGCACCTGCCGCACCACATCCTACCAATAACAGCAAAGTCTTATTATCCATTCGGAAGAGTTTGCCAAGGTTTGATCCTATGGCAGAACCTGTCAAAACGATTGGGGCCTCTGCTCCCACAGAGCCTCCAAAACCAATGGTTATAGCAGATGCGAAAACAGAAGACCAACAATTATGCCCACGCAAACGACTTTGTTTACTGCTTATGGCATAAAGTATTCGTGTTATACCATGACTAATATTGTCTTTAACAACATATCTAACGAAAAGCGAAGTAAGGAATATACCTATTACAGGATAAACCAGATATAGCCAGTTTGCCTCATCCTGATTGAATGAGCCTGTAAGCAATGTCACAATCTGGTTTATTAGTTCATGCAATATAAATGCTGCCACTGCCGCAAAGAATCCAACAGTAAAAGCAAGAATAAGAATAAACGTCTTCTCGCTGATATGCTCTTCACGCCATTCAAGGAATCGCATGAACAGATTCTTCTCGCCTGTATCCACTTGCCGCATTGTCTACTTTCTAATTATTTCCACCTGTCCGTCTTCTCTAAGCCTTATAATGCTTGACGGTTTGTGAGGTTTATGCTCCTGACGACGTGTCCAGCAAACATAATCCACAGCATCAATTATCTCTTGAGAGATATCACAATGGTTCTGGGCAGTTGGTTCTCCTGATATATTTGCAGATGTTGACACTATTGGTTTCTGAAATCTGTAGCACAATTGCTTTGAGAATTCTTCTCTTGTTATTCTCATAGCAATACTTCCATCCTCGGCAATAAGATTTGGAGCAAGATTTATTGCGCCATCCAAAATTATTGTAGTTGGATCTTCTGCACAATCAAACAACTGCCATGCCACATCAGGCACATTTCTTACATATCTCTGCAAACGGTTATCATTGTCCACAAGACATATCATCGCCTTAGAATCCTCACGGTGCTTTATCTCATACACCCTTGCCACAGCCTCTGCATTAGTAGCATCACAACCTATTCCCCAAACAGTGTCAGTTGGATAGAGTATTACTCCACCCTTTCTCATCACTTCTACTGCTTTTTTAATATCATCTTCTAGCTTCATGGTTAGAACTCACTTGTAAAATGGAACTTTATCTTCTTAAAATCTTCCTGCGCCATGCTCAGTACATATCCACTGTCTGCAAGGAACACATCACGTCCGTCCTTATCCTTAGCCATATACTGATACTTGCGTTTTTTGAAGTTTTCCAACTCCGCCGCATCATCACTCTCTATCCAGCAAGCCTTATATAAATGCACTGGTTCCCAGCGACATTTGGCATTATATTCATTTTCCAAACGATACTGGATAACTTCAAACTGCAGCTGTCCTACAGTACCGATAATCTTACGTCCATTAAACTGATTTACAAACAACTGAGCCACACCTTCATCCATCAGCTGATCAACACCCTTTGCAAGTTGTTTAGACTTCATCGGGTCTGCGTTCTCAATGTATTTAAACATCTCTGGTGAAAAACTTGGCAGTCCCTTGAAATGCAATTTTTCTCCCTCTGTCAGCGTGTCTCCAATCTTAAAGGTGCCATTATCAGGCAAACCAATAATATCTCCTGCCCAAGCCTCATCAACAGTAGTCTTACGCTGTGCCATAAACTGTGTTGGCGATGAGAATCGCATAGACTTGCCATGACGAACATGGTAATATGGAGTATTACGCGAGAAGCGTCCAGAGCAAACCTTGCAGAATGCTATACATGAACGATGATTTGGGTCAATATTAGCTGTTATCTTGAATATAAAACCAGTAAACTTTTCTTCATCAGGCTGCACATCACGTTCTTCTGCCTTTACAGGACGTGGACATGGTGCAATCTCAACAAAAGTATTAAGCAACTCTTCCACACCAAAATTGTTCAAGGCAGAGCCGAAGAATACTGGTGCGAGTTCACCTTTCAGATATTCCTCAACCTCAAACTCAGGGTAAACACCCTCTATCAATTCCAGTTCATTGCGCAGTTTATCAGCAAGAGTCTCACCAATCTGCTTGTCCAGTTCTTCTGTATTTATGTCAACCTCCACTTTCTCTGCCACCACTTGCTTTGATGGTTGGAACAGGTTCAGGTTATTCTCATAAATATTATACACACCCTTAAAACGTACACCACTCTCTATTGGCCATGTCAACGGGCGAACGTGTATTGACAGTTCCTCCTCCAGTTCATCCAGCAAATCAAATGGATCCTTTGCCTCACGGTCCATCTTATTTACGAAGATAATAACTGGAGTGTTGCGCATACGGCAAACTTCCATAAGTTTACGAGTCTGTGTCTCCACACCTTTTGCTCCGTCGACAACTATTATTACAGAGTCAACCGCAGTCAATGTTCTGTATGTGTCTTCAGCAAAATCCTGGTGACCAGGAGTATCAAGGATATTAATCTTGTAATCATGATAATCAAACTCCATCACAGATGTTGTAACAGAGATACCACGCTGCTTCTCAATATCCATCCAGTCGGATGTAGCAGTTTTCTTTATCTTATTGCTTTTAACAGCGCCGGCCACCTGTATCTGTCCTCCAAAAAGCAGGAGTTTTTCTGTCAACGAGGTCTTACCAGCATCCGGATGTGCTATAATTGCAAACGTTCTTCTTCTTTCTATTTCTTGGTTCATATATATTTCTATCTTTCTTCACTAAATTAATCTTTCTATGCATTCCTTGAGTGAGTCTTCCCAATATGGAATCTCTATGCCGTAGGTTTGTTTTATTTTGGTCTTGTCAAGCACACTGTATGCAGGACGATTAGCCGCTGTTGGGTATTCTGATGTGTGCAGAGGTCTAACTTTACAGTATTTTATTCCGGCAATTCTATGGATAGCCTTGGTAAAGTCATACCAACTTATCACTCCTTCATTGGAATAATGATAAACTCCTGTCTCTATCCCTTTATCAACAGCAGTCATTATAGCTACCGCTAAATCACGGGCATAAGTTGGTGTGCCTATCTGGTCAAAAATAACTCCCAGTTCAGTCTTTTCTTTTCCGAGACGAATCATCGTCTTCACGAAATTATTGCCAAAAGCACTATAAAGCCATGCTGTTCTTATTATCATGTGTTTCTTGCAGAACTTGCTCACTCCAAGCTCTCCCGCCAGTTTAGTGCTTCCATAAACACTATCCGGTGATGGAGTATCTGTCTCTACGTATGGAGTATGATGGGTACCATCAAATACATAGTCTGTCGACACATGAATAATCCATCCCCCTCTCTTATCTATCGCTGCAGCCAGATAAGATGGGGCCACAGTGTTAAGTGTTGTGCATAATTCCTTATCGCCTTCTGCCTTATCCACCGCTGTATATGCGGCACAGTTTATCACGCCATCAATAGCATGACGATTTATAAAATCATTAACAGCCAACTGGTTTGTTATGTCCAGTTCTGCCACATCCGTATTAAAATAAGTATGCTGGGGATATTCTTTCTCCAGCAATTGTATTTCATTTCCCAACTGGCCATTACAGCCAGTAACAAGTATATTCATAAATAATCTTTTTTACTCAAAAACCAGAGGTTCCTCCTTATCCTTAAAATAATAATCGTTAAGCATGCCAATAAGAGTTGATATTTCTTTTACAGCATGTGAAGTATTAGGACTTATCTCTTTTTTCTGAAGACGAAGCATCATCAAACCGTACAGCGAATTGAAACATGTTTCAATCTCACTTTGCTCTTTTACTGCGCCACGGTTTCTTAACTCAACAATAAAAGGCAGCACTTTGTAGTATTCAGCACTATAGAAGGGGAACTTAGTGCTATTAAGCAACATCACGTGCAACTCTTCCAACTTCTGCAGCGTTACCTTATTTATCTGCAAATGCCCCTGTTCACGGCATCCTTCCTGATTCATCATGGTCACTAGGTTGCCAAACCAGTCGATAACCTCTTCTTTCTGTTCCTCATCATAGTCAAAACGCTCTATATACTCACGCTTTATTCTGGACAGCGAGCAGTCAAACGCCCTGATAGTATCTTCCACCTGCCACATATACAACAGGTATTCTGCAATATTCTTATTTCTTAATTGTTGTGATATATACATTTTATCAGAAAAATCTATATAAATTGGTAATTGTGCCAAAAAGCATGATAACAGAGCATATCATCACGATTGCCCCTATCACCTGATTGATTATTTTTATTCCGTTTTGGTCAAACTTTCCTCCAATCTTATCTATGAGCCATGTCAGACCAAACCACCACAGCAATGCTCCTGCAAAAATACTCAGCAGTCCAACCGCCATCTCAAATGGATGGTCGGGTAGTACAAAAGCAAACTGTGCATAACATGCAAGAAACAGGAATATAATAAGCGGATTTGATAGGGTTACAAAGAATGCTGTGATGCCATTATGAACAAGCGTCCCCTTACCCTTGCCTGGTTTGCGTATATTGCGAGTAGGATCTGTACGATAAGTATATATACCAAAGCCCAGCAACATAAGACTTCCTGCTATCTGCAAATAAAACTTGTTCTGCTGATTACTTATAAAATCCATCACCAGTCCCATGCCTACAACACTCAGCAAAGCATATATCATATCGCTAAACGCTGCGCCTATGCCAGTAACAAATCCAAACCAGCGTCCCTTATTAAGAGTACGCTGAACACACAAAACGCCTATAGGACCCATTGGCGCCGAAGCGATTATGCCTATAAGCATTCCCTTGAATATAAAACTCAAGATATCTAATTGTAAAGGAAATTGCATCACGAATGCAAAATTGCTAAAATTATATGAATTGTGCAAGTTTTTCTGTTTAAATCTTTGCGCCATCATTGTTTTTTTCCTAACTTTGCCGCATCATTTTTAAAACTTATTGTTAAAAACAAATATATTCTATGAATATAAATCACACAGACAAACCTTATGTTATCGGTTTAGACTTAGGAGGCACAAACTCTGTCTTCGGAATAGTAGATAAACAAGGTAACATTAAAGCATCAACATCCATCAAGACAAAAGGATTTGAGAATGCAGAAGATTACCTAAAGGCATCACTTGACGCGCTCAGCAAGATTATCGAGGAGACAGGTGGCATTAACAATATTTACGCCATGGGAATAGGGGCACCTAATGCCAACTATTACAATGGCACTATAGAGAATGCGCCTAATCTAGACTGGGCAAAGGGCACGGTGCCATTGGCCAAGATGTTCAGCGACGCTCTTGGAGTACCTGTTGCCATGACCAACGATGCCAATGCCGCCGCTATCGGCGAAATGGCATACGGCGTGGCACGTGGCATGAAAAATTTCATTGTGATTACTCTTGGCACAGGCGTAGGCTCAGGCATTGTCATTAATGGTCAATTAGTTTATGGCAGCGATGGTTTTGCTGGCGAATTAGGTCACGTAACAATGGTCAGAACAGATGGAAGACAATGTGGTTGTGGCCGTAGCGGATGCCTTGAGGCATACTGCTCAGCAACAGGCGTTGCGAGAACTGCACGCGAAATGCTCGAGAACACAGACACGCCATCACTACTGCGTGAAATAGCACCTGAAAGCATTACATCTCTTGATGTAAGCATTGCCGCAGGAAAAGGCGACAAACTTGCAAACGAGATATTTCATTTTACAGGCAAAATGCTCGGTGAAGCATGTGCTGACTTTGCTGCATTCTCTAGTCCTGAGGCATTTATCTTTTTCGGAGGATTGGTTAAGGCTGGCGATTTAATCATGTCACCAATCCGCAATGCCTACGACTCTCATGTAATGCCTGTATTCAAGGGAAAAGCCAAGTTCCTTATCAGCGGTCTTGACGGTGCTGGCGCTGCCGTTCTTGGGGCATCAGCATTAGGTTGGGAACTATAAAAAAACAAAGAGGTTGGTGCAGGACGCTCCAACCTCAAAATCAATCAAATAAGATCATCAACAAGCGGATGCAACTTATTTGTTGATTGCAAATATAAGTGTTTATGGAATTTTAAACAAATTATTTTTGTTAAATTTTAGATTTTCACTTAAAATTTACTTGTTTTCACATTTACAACAATCGATTATAGCAGACAATTATGAGATTTTTTTACATAGTTTTGACAATGTGCCTAATGATTGCTTTAATTGGATGTAAGAAAACAATTATAGAGGAAGGCGAAAAAGAGTCTACAGAAGAATCTGCCAAAGATAACAACGAAGAAAACAACAATGAGAATATAGATGAGACCTACTCTGACTTTATGAGTATAGCCGAGGCGCAGAAAGCAGAGAACGGAGAATTCATCTGGTTAACAGGTTATATCGTAGGCTCATGCCAGCGCTCAATGAAAAACACAGATTTCACATATCCTTTCAGTGGAAGCACAGCCATAATCCTTGCAGACGAGAAGGTTTCTGCCGACAGTTTGCCTGAAGTCGACGATGCAAGGCTTTTCCCTGTATGTATTACTGATTACAAGCACATCAGAGAAGAATTAAATCTCGAAGACAATCCCAACCTATGGAACCGGCGAATTTATATCGTTGGCGTAAAACAAAGATATATGAGCAGGGATGGAATGAAAATGGTTACAGACTATCAAGTTGAGGAATAATCCTTTAAAGCCAATTCATTTATTAATATTATTGTGAAAAAACGATTAAAATTATATAAGGCAATGTCATTTTAAGGATATTTTTATTATCTTTGCAAACAGAATGACATAGCAAAATCATTTATCCTAAAATAACAAGACTGACATTAAGAAAATCAATAATTTATAAATTTATGAAGCATTTGCAATTATTGCTCTTATGCTTGTTTTTCCCTCTCGCAGCAGTGGCTGACGTATGGGAAACACAATACAAGCAGATAGAACAGAGCATCAGGCAACCGCAATTTGCCGACAATGAGTTCGTTATCACAAAGTTTGGCGCAAAGGTTGACGCCTCTGCTGCCGTTAACCAGAAAGCCATCAACAAGGCCATTGCCACTTGTTCTAAGAAAGGCGGCGGTAAGGTTATTGTGCCTGCCGGCAAATGGAACACAGGTGCTATAGAACTGAAAAGCAAGGTCAACCTCGTTATCGAGGAGGGCGCAACACTTCAGTTCGTCTTTGAACCAGAGCTCTACCCTATCGTTCCAACACGTTGGGAAGGTATCGACTGCTGGAATCTTTCTCCATGTATCTATGCATACAAAGCTACCGACATTGCCATCACTGGTAAAGGAACTATCGACGGCGGTGGCAACAACAATACATGGTGGCCATGGTGCGGTGCTCCACGTTATGGTTGGAAGGAAGGCATGATTAGCCAGCGCAATGGAAGCCGTGCACGCCTGCTTAAGCTGGCTGAGGATATGGTACCAATGGACGAGCGCCGTTTCACAAAAGAGGATGGTCTGCGTCCACAGTTGGTTAGTCCTAACCTCTGCGACGGTGTGCTCATCGAAGGTGTAAAGATGCTTGCATCACCATTCTGGGTAATCCACCCATTGCTTTGCAAGAATGTTACTGTACGCAACGTAACAGTAATCAACAACGGTCCTAATGGTGACGGTTGCGACCCAGAGTCATGCGACGGTGTACTTATCGAAGGTTGTCATTTCGACACTGGTGACGACTGTATAGCCATCAAGAGCGGCCGCAACAACGATGGTCGTCTATGGGCAAAGCCAAGCGAGAATATCATCATCCGCAACTGTGAGATGAAAGATGGTCATGGCGGTGTTGTTATCGGAAGTGAGATTTCTGGTGGTTGCCGCAATGTATTTGCTGAGAACAACAAGATGGACTCTCCAAACCTCGACCGCGTTGTTCGCATCAAGACCAACCCTTGCCGTGGCGGTGTTATCGAGAATATATACTGCCGCAACATCGAGGTAGGCCAGTGCCGCGAGGCTGTGCTCCGCATCAATCTTGATTATGAGCGCAACGAGATTTGCTGCCGTGGTTTCAACCCAGTTGTACGCAACGTGAATCTTGAGAATGTTACTTGTAACAAGAGCAAGTATGGTGTTCAGATTATCGGTCTTGACAACCTTACTAATGTATATGACATCAACCTTAAGAACTGTAAGTTTGACGGTGTTGCCGATGGCAATAGCATTACAGGTCTTACAAAGAATGTTAAGTTTGACAATGTATTAATCAATGGCAACCTCTGCCTTACAGAGAAGCCATTCAAGAATTACAGTCAGTGGCTCACATGGTCAGAGATGAAGCGCTATCCAAAATCATATCTGCTTGATTTCTCTACTCGCCCAAAGTGGAGCTACGTAATGGGTATTGAGCTGGAGTCTATGCTCGACACATACCTGAGATATGGCGATGAGAGCATCCGCAAGTATTGCCAGGAATATACAGATACCATGATTAATGAGGCTGGAGATATCCGTGGTTACAAGATGCTTGACTATAATCTCGATAATATCCGTACAGGCCACTTCGTTACACGCATGTACGAGTTGTACCCAGAGGCAAAGAATCTGCTTGCCATGAAGACCATGATGAAGCAGCTCGAGAAGCAGCCTCGCACTAACGACGGTGTTTACTGGCACAAGGCTATCTATGCTTATCAGGTATGGCTCGATGGTATCTTCATGGGACTTCCTTATCGCGTGCTCACTGCTAACCTCATGACTAAGCAGGGCGAAATGAAAGAGAAGGCAGCACAGAAGATTTACAACGATGCTGTTGAACAGATTCTGAAGACTTATAGTCGCACACTCGACCCAAAGACTGGTCTTAACCGTCATGCTTGGGATGAGACCAACCACACATTCTGGGCAGACAAGCAGACTGGTCTGAGTCAGCACTGCTGGGGACGTGCACAGGGATGGTACACAATGGCACTCGTTGAGTTGCTCGATGCTCTGCCAGCCGACTATGCTCGTCGTGCCGAGGTTGAGGAGGTACTGAAAAAGGATTTCGACGCCATTATCAAGTGGCAGGATAAGAAAACCGGCACATGGTACCAGGTAATGGACAGTCCTGAGCGCAAAGGCAACTACCTTGAGTCTACATGTACATCAATGTTTGCCTACTCAATGCTCAAGGCATATCGCAAGGGTTATGTAAAAGACGTAAAATACCGCGATGCTGGTATCAAAGCATATAGAGGTATTATCAAGAACTTCATAAAGGTTCATCCAGACAAGACCATCTCTCTCACTCAGTGCTGCGCTGTTGCCGGCCTTGGCCCTGCAGCCACACCAGAGGTAGAGGCAGCCATGAAGAAGGTTAATCCTAAGGGTAAGGTTAAGCACAATGCCCGTCGTGATGGTTCATTTGAATACTACCTTAGCGAACCTATCCGCGACAATGACGCCAAGGGTGTTGGTCCTTTCATCTGGGCATCACTTGAAATGGAGATGATGGGATTTGATGCTGACAACATCACTGCAAGCATAGACCGCAAAGCAGTTATAACAAGAAATAATCCAATAGTTAACGAAGCCGACCCTCTGGCTTCGTTAACTGTTGGTAACGGACACTTCGCCGCTACTGTCGACGTAACAGGTCTGCAGAGTTTCCCTTTTGACTATGAGGCAGGTGTGCCTCTCAACACTATGTCAGACTGGGGATGGCATTCTTTCAAAAACACCAACAACCTGCAGCGTTCAGAGACTGAGAAGGCATACGACTTCGGCCATGGCCACAAAGAGGTTTATGCAGTGGAGTTTAAGAAAGGTGGCGGCAGAGACCAGCAGGCCACAGAATATTTCCGCGTAAACCCTCACCGCTTGAATCTCGGCACTATTGGTTTCGAGTTGAAAGACAAATCTGGCAATAAGATTGCGCTGAAAGACCTGAAGAACATCAATCAGGAACTGATGCTCTGGGATGGCAAGATTGAATCTAAGTTTACTGCCGACGGCACTAACGTAGAGGTAACAACAGCTTGTATGCAGGATAAAGACTGTATGTTTGCAAGAGTTAAGAGCGAAATGCTCAAAGACCAGCGTGCGACAATCAGCATTAAGTTTGCCTACCCTACAGGCAAGCATGCCGATAGCGGCGCAGACTGGAACAGCAACGACAAGCATCAGTCACAAATAGTTGCTTCCGACAAAAACTATGCTACGATCGCACGCACTATCGACGGTTCTACATATTTTGTTACAATCAAGTGGGAGGGCGACGCTACATTAAAGGAGGTTGCGCCTCATCACTTCAGCCTTTCAACAGCAGAAGATATCCTGACATTCTGTGCTGAATACACCCTGCGCCAAAACCGTATGCGCCCTGCTCCATTCGAGTATGACCAGGCCCACAAGGCAGTTCTTAAGGCATGGCCACGCTTCTGGCTTAAAGGCGCCATTGCTGATTTCAGCCAGTGCACCGACCCAAGAGCAAAGGAACTGGAGCGTCGTGTAGTACTCTCACAGTATCTTACATACATTAACTGTGCCAACACAACAGCACCACAGGAAACAGGTCTCACATACAACACATGGTTTGGTCGCCCTCACCTTGAGATGACATGGTGGCACATGGTTGACTTCTCATTATGGAACCGTCCTGAGGTTATGAAAACAGTATTAGACTGGTATAATGATGTTGCATACCCAGAGGCTATTAACATAGCAAAGCGTCAGGGATTCAAAGGCGCACGCTGGATGAAGATGACAGACCCATGGGCTGGCGAGGCACCATCAAATACTGGTTCTTTCCTCACATGGCAGCAGCCACATTATATATATATGGCAGAGGAGATGTATCGTCATAATCCTTCAAAGGAAATACTCAACAAATATGGCGAGCAGGTAGAAGCAACAGCCGAGTTTATGGCCGACTTCGCTAAACAATGCGCTCCAAAGGGCGGCAAGATAAAGCTATTTGGACAGACAGCAATGCAGGAGTCTATGTCAAAAGACTTCTCTTATAATCATCCTTTCGAGCAGGCTTATTGGTATTATGGCCTTAGCGTTGCCCAGAAATGGCGCGAGCGCAAAGGACTTGAGCGCAATGCAGAATGGGATGATGTCATCAGTCGCATGGCTTCATTAGCAGAAAAGGATGGCATCTATACCGCAGGTGAGCCTATCAAACCATTCAACGCTAATGCTAAGCAGGATGATTTCGACCCATTTGTTGCAGCTGCTCAAGTAAACAGCAAGGAGATTTCAGAAGAAGACTTCAACTTGAAGTGCCGTAGCGACCACCCAGCAGTGCTCGGTGCATGCGGTCTGCTGCCAACCACTCCACTCTATGACAAGGACAAGATGGTTAAGACTCTCAACTGGGTTATGGACAACTGGAACTGGCCTACAACATGGGGATGGGACTATGGAATGGTTGCAATGTGCGCAGCACGCTTAGGTGAGACAAACACTGCTCTCAACGCACTTCTAATTGACAAGCAGAAGAATACCTATCTGAAGAATGGTCATAACTTCCAGGAGCCAAAGCGCCTGCGTCTCTACATGCCTGGCAATGGAGCATTGCTCACAGCTGTTGCAATGATGTGTGCTGGTTGGGATGGTTCTACAGAGCATAATCCTGGTTTCCCAAAAGACGGCAAGTGGAACGTTCGTTGGGAGGGTTTCCAGAAGATGCAGTAATTTTTAGTTGACGAGTTGACGAGTTGACAAGTTATATGAAGATGAAGTAGTTTTTAAACTTACAAATTGACTTTATATGGACGCACTTACAAAAGTGCGTCCTTTTTATTACTAATTATCATGAGTATACTTATCTAA
>X430_Giraffe__coassemble_121_pt1 | contig 17450 bp, 13 predicted proteins | sample X430_Giraffe__metabat2_high_PE_008 | metagenome-assembled genome bin X430_Giraffe
ATCTAGGACCTCTAGGACCTCTAGGAAATCTAGGAAATCTAGAATCTCTAGGAACTCTAGAAAATCTAGAAATCCCAGCCCCCAGAAAATCTACCAAAAATAAAAAATATGAACAACTGGACAGACGAACACTGGCTGTATGTACTGCAAGTTTACCTTCGTAAACCTGTGGGTGTGAAACCAATCTACAGCCGCAATGTGGTTGACTTAGCAATGAAGTTGCACATACATCCTTCTGTGTTATTCGGAAAGATGTGTGCCATCGCCAATCCCGACACAGCGCAGCTGCAGCGGCTGTGGAACATATATGGGGAGAATGCGCGTCGTCTGTCACGCGATGTGAAGCAGCTTGACGAGATGAGAGGCTTTAACAACGCTGAGGAGTTTTATGAAGGCGTGGAGCTGCGAGAGACCTTTGAAAAGGATTTTCAGCCAATAGAAGGATGTGAATCGCTGACACCAGTAATGCTTATTATTATATTAGACCTTTATTTCAGGCTGACAACAATAACAATGGTGCCCGACACGCCAGAGATAATTGGCTTGGCACGGTTATTGAAGATAAAACCAGAGAATGTGGTGGAGATAATGGAGATATATCAGAGATGCGACCCATATCTAAACCGCAAAGACATAATATTCAGTCCGCTGATGCTGCCATGCCAGAACGTATGGGACAGGTTTGGCAACTGGGACATGGAACAACTGGCAAACTTTGCCAGCGAACTGAGCGAATATTTCATAGGAACCTAGAAAATCTAGAGAATCTAGAAGATCTAGAGAATCTAGAGAATCTAGAACATCTAGAAAATCTAGCCCCTATCCCCTACCCCCTAAAATAATGAAACAGATTCAGGAACAAAAGCAAGAACAAGCGCAGAAACTTAGACAGGTGCAGAGCTACTCACAGCAGCAGCTGTTGCAGGCATCGCTGATAGAGTTGCCTGTGGCGCAGCTTATTGACCGAATCCAAGCAGAAAAAGATGCCAACCCTGCACTGGAGGATGGATATGCCACAGATGGAGAGACAGAAAAAGGAAATGCCTTTGACATTAACGAGGGCGATGACTTTGAAGCAACAACAGAGAGAGAGGAACGCCAGTCGGCACTTGATGAGGCACTGAACCGTATTGGTGGTGACGACGAGGATCTGCCAGTATATATCGGCGGCAGGAACACCAGCGAGGAACAAGAGGAAATAGTCTACGGCAACACCATCACCTTCTATGACAAACTGAAAGAGCAGATGCTGGAGTTTGACATAGATGATGTACAGAAGGAAATACTTGAATATATAATTGGTTCGCTTGATGACGACGGATGGCTGAGAAAACCGCTTGAGAGCATTGCCGACGAGCTGGCCTGCTACAAGTACATAGACGTAAGTGTAGAGGATTTAGAGACGGTGCTTAGCATTCTGCATGAGTTTGACCCGGCAGGCATCGGCGCCCGCTCATTGCAGGAGTGTCTGCTGTTGCAGATAGAACGCAGGGACGAGTCAAACCTGAAGAGGCTGATGGAAAAGGTGGTAACAGAATACTTCGATGAGTTTACCAAGAAGCACTGGGACAAGATATGTGCGGCGCTTAACCTGAGCGAGGCTCAGGCAAAGGCACTCTATGGCGAACTGAGAAAGCTAACGCCAAAGCCCGGCTGTGCCATGGGTGAGAGCGTGGGCAGGAGTCTTCAGCAGATAACACCCGACTTCATCGTGGAGACATCAGATGACGGACATGTGACATTCTATCTCAACCAAGGAGATTTGCCAGAGCTTCAGGTGTCGCAGTCGTTTGCCGACTCGATAGCGGAATATCAGAAAAACGGTGAGAACATGAGCAGGCAGGTAAAAGAGGCACTGCTGTACACAAAAAAGAAGGTAGCAGCAGCACAGAGTTTTATCGAAGCCATAAAGGTGCGACGCCACACGCTTACCGTTACGATGAAAGCCATAATAAGCTGGCAACGCGCCTTCTTTGAAGATGGTGATGAGGCCTCACTGCGTCCGATGCGACTGAAGGACATTGCTGAGAAAACAGGTCTTGACATAAGCACTGTGTCGAGAGTGAGCAGTGGAAAGTATGCCCAGACTCCTTGGGGCACCTTCCGCTTGAAACACTTCTTTACAGAAAGTTATGTGACAGAGAGCGGCGAGGAAATGTCGACACGCAAGATTAAAGCCGCGCTGCGCGACATAATTGATGCAGAGAACAAGAAGAAACCTCTAAGCGACGATGCGCTGAAAGAGGAATTAAAGAAAATGGGGTTCCCTATAGCAAGAAGAACGGTTACGAAATACCGTGAGCAGATGGGGCAGCCTGTAGCACGATTAAGAAAACAATGATAAGGACACTCGTTAGGGCAGCTCATGTGATAAGCATGATATTCACGCCTTTCTGTCTTCCTGTGGTTGGCATGCTGGTGCTGTTTATATTCAGCTACCTCAGTCTGCTGCCTTGGGGATACAAAGGCATGGTGCTGGCAATAGTATGTATATTTACTATGCTCATGCCCGTGGTGCTCATTACTATATACAGCAAATTGCAAGGAAATAACAAGCTGGACCTGTCGTATAAAGACCATAGAATGGTGCCGTACGTGCTGTCCATAATGTCATATATGTGCTGCGTATATGTGATGAGAGCTATCAACACACCGCTCTTCATGAGCAACATAATAATAGTGGCACTGATAATACAGGTGATATGTGCCATAATAAATGTGTGGTGGAAGATAAGCGCCCACATGGCTGCCATAGGCGGATTCAGCGGAGCACTGCTGGTTTTTGCCATCATCTTTAATTTTAATCCGCTATGGTGGTTCAGTTTGCTTATATTATTATCGGGCATACTGGGCACAAGCCGAATGATACTTAGGCAGCACACGCTGGCGCAGGTGGTGGGCGGATTTGTTACGGGCTTCTTATGCTCTATGATTATGATATTTATTTAAAACATATAAAACAAAGGAATTATGCAACCAATAGTAAGTGTGATAATGGGCAGCACAAGCGATATGCCCGTAATGGAAAAGGCATGTAAGTTTTTAGATGACATGCAGATACCTTTCGAGGTAAACGCATTGTCGGCACATCGCACTCCTGATGCCGTTGAGGAGTTTGCTCGCGAGGCAAAGGGACGCGGCATTAAGGTTATCATTGCAGGAGCAGGAATGGCTGCCGCACTGCCAGGAGTTATTGCGGCATCAACAACACTGCCTGTAATAGGAGTGCCTATCAAGGGTATGCTCGACGGACTGGATGCTATGCTCAGCATAATACAGATGCCTCCAGGAATCCCTGTTGCCACAGTGGGTGTTAACGGTGCGCAGAATGCAGCCATCCTGGCTGTGGAGATGCTGGCATTGGCTGACGAAGAACTGGCTCAACGCCTTTATGACTTTAAGTGTGGTCTGAGAGCTAAGATAGAGAAGGCCAATCAAGACCTGGCAGAGATAAAGTATCAGTTTAAGACTAATTAGGATTTTTTCTAGAGGTTCTAGATTTCCTAGAGATTCTAGAGGTTCTAGAGCATCTAGAGCATCTAGAGCATCTAGAGCCCCTAGATTTTCTAAGCCCCCAAATAAAAAAAAGATGACAGAGCTATTTAACTACCAGCGTCGCCAATCAACAGATGTCAGAGTGGGAAATATTGGCATTGGCGGTGAAAACCCGATAAGAGTGCAGTCGATGGCCACGGTAGACACCAACGACACCGAAGGCGGAGCCGCTCAAGCAAAGCGTATCATTGACGCAGGCGGCGAACTGGTTAGGTTTACCACACAAGGCACCCGAGAGGCAAACAATATGAAAAACATCTCGGACAGACTCAAAGGTGACGGTTATCAGGCACCGCTTGTGGCTGACGTTCACTTCAACCCTAATGTGGCTGATGTGGCTGCGCTGTACTGCGAGAAGGTGCGCATAAACCCAGGCAACTATGTTGACCCTGCGCGTACATTCAAGGAACTGGAATATACCGATGAGGAATATGCCGCTGAGCTGAAGAAGATTGACGAGCGCTTCGTGCCTTTCCTGAACATCTGCAAAGCCAATAATACAGCCGTAAGAATAGGCGTGAACCACGGTTCGCTGTCAGACCGTATCATGTCGCGCTACGGTGATACGCCAGAAGGTATTGTTGAGAGTTGCATGGAGTTTCTTCGCATCTGCAAGCGCGAGAACTTTAATAATGTGGTGATATCCATCAAAGCCAGCAATACCGTGGTGATGGTTCAGTCGATGCGCCTGCTGGTTAGTGAGATGGAGAAAGAGCAGATGAATTATCCGCTTCATCTTGGTGTTACTGAAGCTGGTGAGGGCGAGGACGGACGCATAAAGAGTGCTGTGGGCATTGGCGCGCTCCTTGCCGATGGCATTGGCGACACCATACGAGTATCGCTGAGCGAGGAACCTGAGGCAGAGATACCTGTGGCGCGCCATCTGGTGGATTACATAACAAAACGCAAACAGCACTTGCTCATACCAGGAACCATGGCTGACGGTTTTGACTGGGTAAGACCAGAACGCCGTAAGACACTGCCGATAGGCAACATTGGCGGTGATAATGTGCCAGTGGTAATAGGACGTGAAGGAGGAAAGAACGACTATATATATGTGGGCGACAAACTGCCTTCAGACCGTGATGCCAGCCAAAGCTACATCGTGGATTTTGGAGCATATAACGGCGAAGACAACGTGTTTCCGATATTCCCATATAATGCCCTGCCATTCCTCGGAATGGTTAAGGCTCCGCTGAAATTCCTTGTGCTTCAGTATGGAGTAAACACAGAGGAATATGCTGCATGCCTGAAGAGACACCCTGAGGTGGTAGTGGTTTGCATGAGCAATCATCAGAACCGCCTTGGCGAACAGCGCGCACTGGTGCATGAGATGATGCAGAGCGGTTTGCAGAACCCAGTGGTGTTCTGTCAGATGTATCAATACTCACAGGAAGACAAAGAATCATTCCAGCTCGATGCCGCTGCCGACATGGGCGCACTGATGTTTGACGGACTCACCGACGGTATATGGCTGCTGAACAACGGCAGTTTATCAGAAGCAGACATCAGCGACACTGCTTTCGGAATACTACAAGCGGCACGACTGAGGACAAGCAAGACAGAATATATAAGTTGTCCGGGATGCGGAAGAACCCTCTATGACCTTCGCACAACAATAGCACGAATAAAGGCAGCGACAGCTCATCTTAAAGGACTGAAGATTGGTATCATGGGCTGCATTGTTAACGGACCAGGAGAGATGGCTGATGCCGATTTCGGCTATGTGGGAGCTGGCAGAGGCAAGATTTCACTTTACCGCAAGAAGGAATGTGTGGCTAAGAACATACCAGAGGAAGAGGCGGTAGAGAGACTGCTTGAACTGATAGAGAGCAGTTGCAATCAGGATAATAGCACAATTTAAATTGATAAACCATTATGACAATGAGAAAAAGAACTTTTATTACAGTTGTGATGACTCTCCTTTGCCTGATGGCATGGGCAGACAATAATCAGACTGTTGTAGTAGGCGGAACGGTAGTAGAGAAGTATGCCTCACAACTGACGTTTGACGGACATAATGTTACAATAACGTTTGAGGATGGCACTACACAAACTGCTGATATGACATCTGTGTCTATCAGCCTTTCCTATGATGATGCCTCTTCTGGCATATCACAGATAATCCCAGCAGAGGAGAATGTAAGCAGGGTGTATTCTGTAAGCGGACAGTATCTGGGAAGTTCTGTGGAGACGATGCCTAAAGGACTTTATATTGTTAATGGTAAAAAAGTAGTGATAAGATGAAAGGAGAGAAGATGATTAGAAGCAACAAGCATTTTATTAGTCTTTTACTTGGACTGTTAATGATGATGCCGCTTGTGGCAACGGCACAGACATGGGATTTCAGCACCGTGAGTCAGAGCGACAAGGATAATCTTAATGCTGACACCCAAGGGTGGCTCTTTGACTCAAGCAACAACAGGTGGAAGAACCAAACCGTTTACAACAAGCAACCGTTGATGGCCAATGGCAGCGAGGTGCAGTTTACTAAAGGACTGCTGGTGACGGCAGCGGCAGCCGACCGTATACGCATTGACATGAAGAAAAAGAGTTTCACGCTCAATGGAGCCAATGGAGTGGTGATAATACCTTCATTAAAGGCAGGCACAACGGTTACGGTAGTATGCCAGAGCTCAAGCTCATCGGCAGAGAGATGCCTTACTCCCACCAACCTAACCATAAGCGAGGGATTCAGCAAGTCGAAAGACAAGGTGACTAACACAGGTGTGGTTGCGGCCGACGGCGATGTGTCACTGACTAGCGACGGCGGCATATACATCTACAGCATAACTGTTGGTGATGGCAATGAAGGCGGTGGCAATATGCCTGAAGAAGAATTAGGCGACGACAACTCTACAAAACTTAACACAGAGATAAGTCAGGCGCAACTCACCACTAACGGCAATGTGGTGAAATACTATAACACAGCAGAACTGAAGGCTATAGACATAGACCGCAAGGCCGGTACTGTGACGGTAAGCGCAAAGACAGGCGACTGGCAGGATGTGTTTACCCGCTCGGTCACAAACATAGCGTTTACCAAGGCGAGCGAGACACAGCAGAATGGCAAGATAGTGAACAATGGTGTTGTGATGACAGAGTGCAAGGGATGGTATGAGTCTATATATGCCGAATGGGAACTCTTGGACGGCGCAACATCATATAATGTATATGTAAAAGGCGGCGACTTTGGCGAATATACCAGGATAGACAAACAGCTGGTGCGCAATTACGGCACATACGGACGTGCCGATGTTGTGGGACTGAAGGCTGGCGGAAACTATTGCATGAAGGTGGTGCCTGTGGTGAATGGAGAGGAAGACCAAACCAAGGCAAGCACGGCAGAGGCCCTCACGGTGATGACCTACGACCGCAGCGGCTTTGCACATCACAACAACAGCGGAGTAGGAGCCTATAAGGATGATGGCACGCTGAAACCTGATGCCAGGGTGCTATATGTGACAGCACAGACGGCAAAGACTGTGACAATGGATGTGGCAAAGAACAACAAGGGAGAGACTGACACCTATACAGGATTGCAGAATATAATAAATGGTTATCAGAAAGGATATGAGACACGTCCGCTGGATGTCAGGATTATAGGAACGCTGCGCGACAGTGATATGGATGAGCTGTTGAGCAATGAGGGACTGCAGGTGAAAGGAAAGAATAACACCATACCTCTTAACATCACCATAGAAGGTATAGGCGAGGATGCAGCCATCTGGGGATTCGGCATGCTGCTGAGGAATGCCGTGAGCGTGGAACTGCGCAACTTTGCTGTCATGCTCTGCATGGACGACTGCATATCACTTGACACTGATAATATGTATTGCTGGTTGCATAACCTAGACCTTTACTACGGAAAGACAGGAGGTGACTCAGACCAGGCAAAGGGTGACGGAACGATAGATATCAAGGGCGACTCGAAATATATTACTATTGCCTACTGTCACCTGGTGGATGCAGGCAAGGCTTCGCTTTGCGGTATGAAAAGCGAGAGCGCGCCAAACTATATTGACTATCATCACAACTGGTTTGACCATTCAGATTCGCGCCATCCACGTGTGAGGACAATGACCGTTCACGTTTGGAACAACTACTACGACGGATGCGCCAAATATGGTGTGGGAGCAACTATGGGCTCAAGTGTGTTTGTGGAAAACAACTTCTTCCGTGCCACCAAGAATCCTATGCTTATATCAAAACAAGGCACAGACGCAAAGGGCGACGGCACATTCTCTGGCGAGGACGGCGGTATGATAAAGAGTTTTGGCAATGTGTATGCAGAGAAAGGAAAGAGTGCTAATTACACGCCTGTGACACACCATAAGAGCAATACAGACTTTGACTGCTATGAGGCATCAACGCGTGAAGAAAAGGTGCCACAGACATATAAGGCTAAGGCAGGTGGAACAAGTTATGACAACTTTGACACCAACCCACAGCTGATGTATAATTATACTCCGCTTGCTGCAACAGAGGTGCCTGCAAAGGTTAAGGGCTACTGGGGCGCGGGACGCTTGAACAAGGGTGACTTGCATTGGACTTTCAACAATAAGACGGAAGACACCAATTATGATGTTATCACAGCCCTGAAAACAGCCTTGGAAAACTACAAGAGCACGTTGGTGGGGTGGTTTGAATAGGTTTGCTATAAGGTCAAAGGGCTAAGGACTAAGGTGAAAGGTCAAAGGACTAAGGTCGAAGGGCCAAGGGCTAAGGCCAAAGGTCGAAGGGCCAAGGTGAAAGGTCAAAGGTCGGAGGGCCAAGGGCTAAGGCTAAGGTCAAAGGTCAAAGGTCGAAGGTTAAAGGACTAAGGTCAAAGGTCAATTTTATGGCAAATATATTCCTTTTTTAGGCCTAAAAATATTTCGTAAAATCAAAGATTTTTCGTATCTTTGCACAATATTTAGACGATAATAAATTTATGGCAGAAGACATAACAAAAGAAAGCAACTATTCCGCGAGTAACATTCAGGTGCTCGAGGGTTTGGAGGCTGTGCGCAAACGCCCAGCGATGTACATTGGCGACATCAGCGAGAAGGGTTTGCACCACTTGGTAAATGAGACTGTAGACAACTCTATCGACGAGGCAATGGCAGGTTATTGCACTCACATAGAGGTTACAATAAACGAAGACAACTCTATAACAGTACTTGACAACGGACGTGGTATTCCCGTTGACGAGCATGAGAAACTGCACAAGTCAGCCCTTGAGGTGGTTATGACCGTATTGCATGCCGGCGGTAAGTTCGACAAAGGTTCTTACAAGGTTTCAGGCGGTCTGCACGGTGTAGGTGTATCGTGCGTTAACGCCCTGTCATACAAGATGCTCTCACAGGTATATCGCGACGGTAAGATATACCAGCAGGAATACGAGCAGGGCAAGCCACTTTACCCTGTAAAGGTTGTTGGCGAGACAGACAAGCGCGGTACACGCCAGCAGTTCTGGCCAGACCCAACAGTGTTTACAACTACAGAATATAAATACGACATCATTGCGAAGCGTATGCGCGAGCTGGCGTTCCTGAATGCTGGTATCACCATTACGCTTACCGACCTCCGTCCTGACGATGAGGGCAACCTGCGCCAGCCAGAGGTTTACCACGCAAAGGAAGGTTTGAAGGAGTTTGTTCGCTATGTTGACAAGCACCGCACATCAATCATCGGCGACCCTATCTGCCTCAAGACAGAGAAGGACGGTGTGCCCATTGAGATTGCTCTGCTCTACAACAACGACTACAGCGAAAACATCCACTCATACGTTAACAATATCAACACCATTGAGGGTGGTACCCACCTTACTGGTTTCCGCATAGCTCTGGCCCGCTCACTGAAGAAATACTCTGACGAGAACGACCAGTTGCGCAAGCAGATAGAGAAAGCCAAGATTGATGTGGCACAAGATGACTTCCGCGAGGGTCTCACAGCCATCATCTCAGTGAAAGTGGCAGAACCTCAGTTTGAGGGACAGACTAAAACCAAGTTGGGCAACAGCGAGGTAAACGGTGCTGTGCAGAAGGCTGTAGGCGAGGCTATGACCAACTATCTGGAGGAGCATCCAAAAGAGGCTCACACCATCTGCGAGAAGGTTATCCTTGCAGCAACAGCACGTATCGCAGCACGCAAGGCACGCGAGAGCGTACAGCGCAAGAGTCCTATGACAGGCGGTGGTCTGCCGGGCAAGCTCGCCGACTGCTCAAACAAGGACCCTAAGAATTGCGAGATATTCCTCGTCGAGGGAGACTCTGCCGGTGGTTCGGCTAAGCAGGGACGCGACCGCCACTTCCAGGCTATCCTTCCTTTGCGCGGAAAAATCCTTAACGTAGAGAAGGTACAGTGGCACCGTGTGTTCGAGGCTGAGTCTGTAATGAACATCATACAGAGTATCGGCGTGCGCTTTGGCGTTGACGGCGAGGGCGACAAGGAAGCAAATATCGACAAGCTGCGTTACGACAAGATTATCATCATGACCGACGCCGACGTCGATGGTTCACACATCGACACGCTTATCATGACACTGTTCTACCGCTTCATGCCAAGAATAATCCAAGATGGTCACTTGTATATAGCAACACCTCCATTGTATAAGTGCACATACAAGAAGAACAGCGAATACTGCTACACTGAGCAGCAGCGCCAGGCATTCATCGACAAGTATGTAGAAGGCAACGGCGATGCCAAGGGATTGCACACACAGCGCTACAAAGGTCTTGGTGAGATGAACGCAGAACAGCTATGGGAAACTACAATGAACCCAGAAAACCGACTGCTCAAGCAGGTAACAATTGAGAATGCGGCAGCAGCCGATGAAGTATTCTCAATGCTGATGGGCGATGACGTAGAACCACGACGCGAGTTCATTGAGAAGAATGCAACATACGCAAACATCGACGCATAAGGCATAAATAGCATTATATACAAAATACACGAATTCATCGAATTCTCCAACCAGATAATGGTTTTGACAAATCGATGAATTCGTGTATTTTTTTTATATCCTTAGCACTAAAGCATCTGAATCTTTATACCGATAGACAATCCAAGAATATCCCAAAGAGACAGGTAATCGTCAATAATCATTGAACGTATATATAAGTCGCAAGTGCTTACCTCATAAAAAGCCGTTATGCTTTTTATCTTCTTGCGCTTATTGTGAGGTATAATCTTTGTCAGTCTCTGACCAAGAAAAACATTTGCACGCATCTTAGTTGATAAAGCCTCATAATATTTATCAGGATAACGGCCAGGCTGGCGCCCCCAGAACTCATGACCAAAAACAGTGTTAAGATATAAACCACAAGACAGCGGTTCTATCGACCATCCATCTTTAATATAAACACTCCATGGTATATAATTCTGCTTGAGCGTCATCGTTAGTTTTCCCCTGTTGCTATTGTATTTAGGCAAATAACCAAACAGGATATTGGTTTCCCACTGACTATGCCGTCCGTAGTCCCACCCTATTCCAGCTGAGATAAATCCCATATTGCCTGCATTCTGGATAATGACCTGGGTAGGTATCAAGGCAGCCCAACTCTTACGATACTTATCTATACGGCGGTCATACTCTGTAAGCTCTCCCTTGCGAACATACACCCCGCGCTCAGCCAGACTGTCGTAAACAAAATACTTCAAAGAGTCGTTGACACTGATAGAGTCAGGCGATATCGCCACAACACACAGACACTTGCAAAAAAGCATTATGCTAAAAATAAACAATCTCATAGCTGTAATCCGTAGGAGTAATAGTGAATATCATATAATTGCGGTGCTCAGCGCTGTCTATGCCATAATACATTATGCCATCGCCATAAATACTTGACATTTGCTGCTGATGGTCATGACCATTAACACAGAACAGCAAACCAGGGAAGTTGCTGACATAGTACTGAAACACCTTTGCCACATTGTTATTAAACTGCTCTGAGTAAGGACGGGCATGCATGCACACAACAGAACGGTCGAACAGAGCTGAGTCTTTACGAATCTCACTCTCCATGAAATCAAGGTTTGGCACAGCCGCAAGATAATCATACTCTGTGGCATTGGTATTAAGACACACAAACTTCACACCTCCAGCAATAAAAGTATAGTCATTATCTCCATACATCGCATGAAACACCTGGTCTCCTGTGCCAAGAAAGTCATGATTACCAATCACAGCAACATAGGGAACGGGGATGTCTGCCAGAATATCTCGCATCCATACATATTCTTTTGACGTGCCACAGTCGGTCAGGTCGCCAAGATGAACCACAAAGTCTAAGTCACAGCGCCCCTTAATATCGTTTACCATGTCTTTAGTGTCAGAATACCAGCCATGTGTATCGCCAATAAAGGCAATGCGTAGCGTATCCTTGCCTTCACAAGCCTTTTCTATGCGCTGTATGTTGGTATGATTGATATTATCCTGACCATCAAAGCGCACATCATAGGGATGCATATCAAAAGCCTCCTTGCACGACATGAGCAGCAAACACATTATTAAATAATAGAGATATCTCATAGCGATTATAATTTTGAGAGTGCAAAATTAATCAATTAAATTTAGAAAACTCAATTTAAATTTTAAGTTTTATGGTCTTTTTCACCTTTTTATTATCCTTGTTGGAATATTTGTTGTAATTTTGCGAAAAATATAAACACTGATGCACCATAATAATATAAAAAGCAGCGAGTTGCAAAACACCAAGTCGTGGGGGAATGCGAAATATATAGAAGACGACATAATCATTGTCGACGACATAAGCACTGCCCTTATCCCTAAGGACCCGCGACGCATGAACTTCCTCATACTTGCCCTTTGCACCGAAGGAGAGGCCACATATACACTCGACACTCAAGAAATGAGGATTCAGAAGAACGACGTGCTGCTGATTCTCGACCGCCATGTGGTGAGCAACTTCACTGCAAGCAAAGACCTGAAGGCGTTGTGCATCATCATATCTGTGAAATTCTTCTTTGAGTCTATACGCAATGTTGGCGATGTTTCATCACTTCTGCTGCTGTCACGCAATTTCCCTGTTATAAAACTGGCGCAAGAAGAAACAGAGACATTCCAAAGCTATTTCTACCTGCTCAAGACAAAGGCCGCAGACAAACAGAATAAATACCGCCGCAAACTTGTGAGCACCCTGATACTCGCCATGTTCTATGACCTGAGCAACGTCGTACAGCGCATGCTCAACACAGACAGCATGCGACAGACACGCGCAGAGATTATCTTTACAAAGTTTATAAAACTGCTTGAGGGCAACTTCAAGCAAGAGCGACGGGTGGGATGGTATGCTGAGCAGCTGAACATAACCCCTAAATATCTCTCTGAGACAATAAAGAACGTGAGCAGGCGCACTCCTAATGAGTGGATAGACAATTATGTGACCATCGAGATGCGAATACAGCTCAGAAACTCTACAAAGAGCATAAAGGAGATTGCAGAGGAAATGAACTTTGCCAACCAGTCGTTCTTAGGCAAATACTTCAAAGAGCATGTGGGGATATCGCCATCTGAATACAGAAAAAAACAAATCTTAATATAAGGATTTATGAATGTTCAAATAGAGGATTCGTGGAAAGAAAAACTTAATGGAGAGTTTGAAAAGCCATATTTTGCCGCACTTACAGATTTTGTAAAGGCAGAATACGCTGAGCACACATGTTATCCGCCAGGCAGACTTATATTCAATGCCTTCAACCTTTGTCCGTTCAACAATGTCAAGGTGGTGATAATAGGTCAGGATCCTTATCATGAACCAGGACAGGCTCATGGACTTAGTTTCTCTGTATGCGACGGTGTTCAGTTTCCGCCATCACTCATAAACATATTCAAAGAGATACAGGCCGACCTTGGGAAAGACATCCCTCTGTCGGGCAACCTTGAACGATGGGCACGTCAGGGTGTGCTGCTACTCAACGCCACACTAACCGTAAGGGCACATCAGGCAGCAAGTCATCAGCGTAAGGGGTGGGAAACTTTCACCGACGCAGCCATCAAGACATTGAGTGACAACAGAGACAATCTGGTGTTTATTCTCTGGGGCGGATATGCACGCAGCAAGGCCTCGCTGATTGACAGCAACAAACATCTGGTGTTGCAATCCGTACACCCGTCACCACTGTCTGCCAACCGCGGAGGATGGTTTGGCAACCACCATTTCTCACGTGCTAACGCATACCTTGAGGAACATGGACTTACGGCTATTGAATGGTAATGGAATTGGATGAGGGATGAGAGTCTGGGGATGAGGGATTGCTTGATTCAGTTGACAAGTTGACAAGTTGACGAGTTGACAAGTTGCTTGCATCTGTTGGTAATGGCCTTTAACTCCCTTTAACTCCCTTTAACTCCTGAACTCCTTGAAATGCACTCCTAACTCCTAATTCCTAAATAAATAACAACCTCAAAAATTAATTAAACAAAACATATGGAAAACAGAATGCTTCCTATAATAGAGATAGGCAATGTGCTGGTGTCGATGGATGTGCTGACAGAGAAATTCTGCTGCGACCTCGACGCATGCAAAGGAGAGTGCTGCATAGAGGGTGATGCTGGCGCACCAGTGACAATAGACGAAGTGGCTGGCATAGAAGACGCACTCGACACTGTATGGAGCAGTCTCTCTGCCGCAGCACAGAGTGTGATAGACAAGCAGGGTGTGGCCTATACAGATGAAGAAGGCGACCTTGTTACAAGCATTGTCAACGGCAAGGACTGCGTGTTTACATGCTACGACAAGGGCTGTTGCCTTTGTACACTTGAAAAAGCCTATCGTGCCGGACAGACTAAGTTCTGCAAACCAATAAGTTGTGCGCTCTACCCTATCCGCGTTAAGCAGTTAAGCAATGGCATGGCAGCATTAAACTACCATAGATGGGATGTGTGCAAAGAGGCTGTGAAGAAAGGCCGTGAACTGAATCTTCCTGTTTACAAATTTCTCAAAGAACCTCTAATACGCCGCTTTGGTGCTGAGTGGTACAGTGAGTTGGAAGAGGCTGTTGCCGAGTTGCAAAAGCAAGGTTATATATGACTGAACACCGGTGGCGTCAGCGGTTTCCTGACGGCACTATGGCGCAAAACAAAGAATATTATTTGCAGGATATTGTGTATTGTTTAGGAGTCAAAGGGAGTAAAGGGGGTCAAAAGCCATTACCAACAGATGCAAGCAACTTGTCAACTCGTCAACTTGTCAACTGAATCAAGCAATCCCTCATCCCCAGACTCTCATCTCTCATCCATATACTCTCATCCCTCATCTATCATCCAAATTTAGAAGTCAAAGGAAGTTATCGTTCGCATTGCTCACTGAGGAGTTAAAGGACGTATGCTTTAATCCACTCTCTATGGGAGAGGGGTTGGGGTGAGGCTCCTCAAAAACTCAAGAACTCAAAAACTAAAAAAAGCCCCCTCAACTGGGGGCTTTTCCTATTCCTCAAAAACCTGAGTGCCTTTCACATTATCTATTCGTTTGCCTGATGGCATCACGACAGTTGCTTTAGCTCCGTCAGGCACAGTTACTGTGAGCGAGAAGCGGCCGCCACGGTTCATCCAGCTGACACTCACCTTTCCTGCATTACATTCCGTACTGCCCTTACACCATTCCAATCCCTTAACAGGATGTGGCTCAATAAGCACATTACTGCCGTTGATATTTATGCCAAGCAAGTCGGGGATAATAAGATTCTCTATATGTCCCTGCATGAAATGGTTGAGCGAAGAACCCATCCTTGGGTCCCACTGCTCGCTGAGCGTAGTCATGCCCTGAGTGAGCTGATAACCATAGCCAGGCACATCGTAGTGGTCGAGCATACGGTAGAGAATATCGCGCTTGCCGTTCTTTGCCAAGGCATTGAAGAGATAGCGGTTGCCAATATCACCAGTGGTTAGTTTGAACCCATGCTTGCGTATGTTGTTCTCTATGTTCATCATCACAGCCTCCTCGTCGCCCTTTGGCACCAGTCCCATGCAGATGGCTATAGAGTTTGCCGCCTGACTGCCCGTATCAAATGTTTTCTTCTGGGCATCATAGAAATTGGCAATGATGGCAGCGGCAATGGAATCGGCGCGCGCTGATAAGCGAGTCTTATCGGCAGTGTTGCCAACTATATCGGCAGCATCAGCCATCATGCGCGTCCATTTGTAATAGTGAGCTGTGCTCACCATCTTTACCGATGTGTTGTGGGCAAAACCCGCTTTGCCATCCCAGTAGTCATACCAATCGCCAAGTCCTTGGTCAAGGATATAACAGTTGTCTTGTGTCGCCAGATAGTCAACATAGCGCAACATACTACCATAATACTGGCGTATCAGTTTGTCGCTGTCGTAATGCTGCTTGTAGAGGAATGGCAAGGCAATGAAAGCACCACCCCACTCTGGCGACTCATTAAACGGTTTGCCCCAAGTCTCTCCAGGGAACACCGCATATTGCGGAGCTGTAGTTGGCACTGCGCCATTGGCATGCTGTGCGTCACTGATATTCATCACTGTCTGTTCTATCATTGTGCGAGCATCATAGTTATATACCAGTGCCTCACCATTGAGCCAGTGTTGCTCGAGCCATCCCAGTTTCTCACGGTGCGGACAGTCGGTGAACACCGCCTGCCAGTTGCTGCGTATGGCGCGGTCGATGAGCCAGTGGGTATCGTTAATCAACTCGTTGCTGCACTCAAATGTTGAAATCTTGCGCGCTGAGTTATATATAAAGCACGACTTGATGTCGTGAATAACAGGCAGTCCCTTTGGATTTGGCTCACCCTTCATCACCGCTCCTTCCACCTGTATATAGCGGAAACCGTAGTAGGAAAATCTCGGATGCCATGTCTCCTTGCCCTTGCCTGAGAGGGTATATACATAATAATGCGGTCTGCCTGTCTGTGATTGGTCACACAGTCCTGCCTTGTCAAGCTTTTCTGACATGGTGAGCTTTACCTGCTGACCCGCCTTGCCCTTTACGGTTATCTCTGGGAAACCTGCAAGATTCTGTCCCATATCAAGGATTATCAGATGAGAGTTGAGGGATGAGGGACGAGGGGTTGTTGCCATGTCAAGCAGTCTTTGCAAGTTTTTTGTCTGCACCTTCTGCTTACTCAGTTGCTCGAAAGGAACACTCATCAGTACCTCCTTCACACCGAAACGCTCCATAATCTTTATCGGTTCGGTTATCTGCTTAGTGAGCTTTCCCTTCGGAGCCTGCTGCACAACAACAGGTTTCCAGTTGAAGTCGGTGATTCGAGCATCATAGTCCTCACCGCCATAAATGCTGTTGAAGGTTATGTTGCTCAGTGCCCACTGCCATGAGCCATCACTCACAATAGTCTCTTTCGTTCCATCGGCATACGAAATATTCATCTCGAAGATGAGCGTTGGCGGACCGAACGAAATCTTCATCTTGTGGTATCGCTTGCCATGCTCGTTGAAAAAGCCATTGCCCAGCAATACCTTTATCTCGTTGTCGCCATTGCGCAACATGTCTGTAACATCGTATGTATTAAAGAACAGCGTCTTGTCATAATCGCTCCACAGCGGTGCCAATACGGCGTCGCCCACCTTACTATCATTGAGCATCAACTCATAGAAACCCAAACCGCAGATATTCACTTCTGCCTTAGCTATCTTCCTTTCGGCATGGTAGTTGCGCTTTAGGAATATGCTCTTTGTGACAAGCGTGTCTACCGCTGCCCAAGCTTCCTTCACTTTTTGCTCATTTAGCACTCCGCCACTATAATGGCGCCCCTCGGGTATTTGGGTTTGCGACTTGCAAATGGCACCAATCCACTTGCTGCCTGCAAATTCGTTTTGCGCTGCAACTGTCATTGACAGCATTGAAAACAATAAAAATAATATTTTCTTCATATTATATATAAGACGATAAAAAGCACTTTTTGTAATC
>X430_Giraffe__coassemble_122_pt1 | contig 17308 bp, 18 predicted proteins | sample X430_Giraffe__metabat2_high_PE_008 | metagenome-assembled genome bin X430_Giraffe
CTATTTGTGTTATCTTTGCAAATATTAATAATACGTTGACGAACATATATTACTAAAGTGTTATGAAAAAGCTTCAGTGGGGTTTTGTTGGTTGTGGTGAAGTTACTGAAAAGAAAAGCGGTCCTGCGTTCAGTGAGGTAGAGGGATCGTCGGTTGTTGCTGTAATGAGCCGTGATGCTAAGAAAGCCAAGAGTTATGCTGAAAGACATAAAGTGAAGAAATGGTACACAGATGCCCAGGAATTGATAAACGATCCTGAGGTTAATGCTGTATATATAGCAACACCTCCATCAAGTCATACAACCTTTGCTATAATGGCTATGAAGGCAGGAAAGCCTGTATATGTAGAAAAACCATTGGCTGCATCATATGAAGACTGTGTAAGAATTAATAAGGTATATGAGGATACCAAGATTCCTTGTTTTGTTGCATATTATAGAAGAGAACTTCCCTATTTTAAGAAGGTTAAAGATATCATTAACAGCGGCCAGCTTGGAAAAATAATAAATGTTCAGATTAGGTTTGCTGTGCCACCCCGTGATCTTGACTACGAAAAGGCGGATAAACTGCCTTGGCGCTTGCAGCCAGATATAGCAGGTGGCGGATATTTTTATGACCTTGCATCTCATCAGCTGGATTTGCTTCAGTATTTTTTTGGAGTTATAACAGAGGCAAATGGAATTTGTGCAAATCGTGGAGGTTTGTATGAGGCTGAAGATTCTGTAAGTGCTTGCTTTAGATTTGAAACGGGACTTCCTGGCAGCGGATCTTGGTGTTTTGTGGCCCATGATTCTGCTTCTGAAGATAGAATAGAGATTGTTGGTGATAAAGGCAAAGTTTGTTTTTCGGTGTTCAATTATGAACCAATAGTTCTACATACAAGTAATGGCGCTCAGAGAATAGAAGTGCCAAACCCGCCATATGTTCAGTTTCCTCTAATAAAAAGCGTTGTTGAGCATTTGCAAGGAATAGGTGTTTGTACATGTACTTGTGTATCAGCAACTCCCGTAAACTGGGTTATGGATAGAATCCTTTCAAAATTTTAATTTTAACAAGATGTTTAGAATAATCCTTGCCATATTAGTGATGTGTTTCTTTACTGGAGGCACTTTCGCACAGGATGGTAGCGGTAAGATAGAACTGAGCACTGTTAAAAAGGTCGTGCGAGGCTTTAGTAAGATTGATACAAACTATATTGAACCGCAGCACTACAATTTTACTGTTATGTTGCAAAGTACATCTACATATGATATTTATAGGCTTCGCAGTTCTAATGGACAGTCTATTACTTTTGCTCCAGATGTGGTAATGAAAATAGGACCATATATAGGATGGCGCTGGTTTTTTCTTGGTTATACATTTGATTTGAAGAATATCGGATTTAGCGATAATGGTAGCAAGCGTGAGGTTCAATTCAGTATATACAGTTCTCAGATTGGTGTTGATCTTTTTTACAGACGCACGGGAAGTGACTATAAGATTAGAGATGCATGGATGGGAAAAGGCATATCAACAGATGGACTTGACAACCAGCCTTTTGATGGGCTTAGTGTAGGAATTACAGGTCTAAATCTTTATTATATCTTTAATCATAAAAAATTTTCATATCCAGCAGCATTTGCGCAAAGCACTTGCCAGAAAATTAGTTGTGGCTCATGGATTGCAGGACTTGGATATACTCGTAATAGTCTTTCACTTGACCATGAGAAATTGCAAGATGTAGTAGAGCAGAACATGAAACCTCAGATAGTAAATGTTGACAGTGGTCTGATGTTCAATAGCATTAAATATTATGATTTCAATATCTCTGGTGGTTATGCCTATAATTGGGTGTTTGCAAAAAACTGGCTTTTCTGTGCAAGTGCTTCTTTGGCTTTGGCATATAAGCATTCTAAGGGAGATGTAGAGGATGATGGTAAGATGTTTGACTTTAGTTTTAATAACGTCAACATCGATGGTATTGGACGTTTTGGGCTTGTATATAATAATACTAGATGGTATGCTGGGGCCAGTGCTATTGTGCATTCCTATAATTACAGGAGAGATAGGTTTGCTGCCAACAACGTTTTCGGAAGTCTTAATGTGTATTTGGGATATAACTTTGGTCTGAAAGAAAGATATAGGAAAAAATGATTAAAAAGGTTATAATAATACTGCTATTTTTGATTGTATTATTACCATCACATGCTATTGGCAATGATACAGACAGTGCTCTTGTGTGTAATATTATTGGTAACCTGTCTGTTGATGAAGAAAGCAATGAGAACTACATTCTTGCTTTAGCCCAAAGTTTATTGGGGCTACCATATGTTTCAGGAACTTTAGAGGTAAATGATGAGGAAAGACTAGTTGTAAACTTACGCCAGCTCGATTGTACGACTTTTGTTGAGAATGTTCTCGCTTTATCACAATGTGTTAAAGACCGTAAAAATGTTTTTGAGACATTCAAACAAAAATTAGAAATGATAAGATACAGGAATGGCGAACTACAAGGATATGAAAGCAGACTCCATTATTTTAGCGACTGGATAGAAGATAATAAGAGAAAGGGATTTGTATTTGAACTTCAAGGACCTAATCCACCTTTTACACAAGTGCAGATGCTTAGGCTAAACTTTATGAGCACCCACCCTCGTTTATATAAAGCTTTGCGCAATAATCCGCATATTGTTCAGAGAATAGAGGAACAAGAGAATTTGCTCTCAGGAAGCAAGTTTAATTACATTCCGAAATCTATGATCAAGAACACCGTGTTGTTAAGAAACACTATTAAAGATGGTGATATTATAGCTATTGTGTGTAACAAACCGGGACTTGATATTGCTCATGTTGGTTTAGCTGTATGGAAACCTGATGGTCTTCATATGCTACATGCGTCATCAACCCATAAAAAGGTTATAGAAGATAAACGGACACTTTACGACTACCTATCTAAGAATAAAAGTTTTCTTGGAATAAGAGTAATAAGGGCCTGTAAATGAAAATAAGTGTAATTTTATTTTGTCTCACTATTGAATTGTAGTAACTTTGCATTGATTATGGGAAAAGTAATTGTAAAAGATTCAGATTTGATAAAAGCAGCCAGCGTAGGAACAGATGAATTCCTTCAAGTATTTATCAATGGTATTAATAACGCAATAGGCGGTGAGTTGACTTCTGAGTCAATGTCGACACTCAACTCAGACCAGATAACCCTCCTTGCATGGAATATTTTACATGAAGAGGTTATGGATGGTGGGTTTGTTCAACTCATCCACAATGGGTATGGTCCATTTTTCTTTAAAAATCCATTTGCTAAAGCTATAAAACTTTGGGGTATGCGTGACTTGTCAAAGTTAGTCTATAATGTTCACACACTATATGTTAAATATGGAAGTGAAATTGAGAAAGACTGCTCTGATGATGAATTTATGGCGTTGTTTGAGCAATATAGCGAGTTTGATGATATGGATGATGCTTTTGTAGAGAATGAAGAACAATGGACTGACATGATTGCTGAATATGTTGATAATAACATATCTAAGTTTGCTGAGATTGTTAAGTAATTAATTTTGATGCGATGAATAAGGAAGAAGAGCTCATTAGAAAGAAAAGTCCTGTCAATATACGAAATAAAAAAGCATCTTTCGAGTATTTCTTTATTGATACATATACTGCAGGAATAGTTTTAACTGGCACTGAAATAAAGTCAATTAGAATGGGAAAGGCCAGTCTAGTTGATACATATTGCTATATAGTAAATGGTGAATTATGGGTTAAAGGCATGAACGTGAGTCCATATTTTTATGGTTCTTATAATAATCATGAGATGAAACGAGAGCGCAAGTTACTATTAAAGCGCAAAGAAATCCAGAAATTGCATAGCATGACCAAGCAAACAGGTTATACAATTGTACCATTACTTGTGTTTATTGATCAGAAAGGTAGGGCTAAGATGGATATTGCCTTGTGTAAGGGTAAGAAGGTATTTGATAAACGAGAAACTCTCAAACAGAAGGAAGACCGCCGAGAGATGGACAGAGCAATAAAGAGATTTTAATTCATAATTTTGTATAATGGATTTATCTATTTCTCCAGGAAAATGGAAGAACAAGATATTACGATGGATAAAATAAAAACTATATTATTCGACTTTGGAGGTGTTATAATAACATTGGATCAGCAACAGGCGGCTGACAGATTCTGCAAAATAGGCCTTTTTGATGCATCAGAACGACTCGATGCTTATACTCAGTCGGGAATATTTGGAAAGCTTGAATGTGGAAGAATCTCAGCTGAAGAGTTTAGACGTGAACTTAGCATACTTGTAGATCGGACGCTTACATTGCAGGAATGTGAATATTGCTGGTTGGGTTATTGTCGTGAATTGCCACAACGAAATATTAAAATACTAAAAGAACTTAAGCAATTAGGTTATAGAATTGTGATTGTCTCTAATACTAATCCTTATATGATGCGCTGGGCGCTGAGCAATGAGTTTGATGGTGAAGGCAATTCACTTGAAACCTATGTCGATGCCCTCTATGTGAGTTATAAAATAGGTGCAATGAAGCCATCGCCAGATTTTTTCAACTACGTAATAAAGGCAGAGGGTATGAATCCTTCAGAAGGTTTGTTCGTAGACGATGGTGAACAGAATGTGAAGATGGCAGAAACACTCGGCTTTAAAACCTTTAAACCGCAGAATGGAGAAGACTGGACAGGAGATATAAAGAAACTATTAAATATTTAGATAATGAGAAAACTTATAATGTTATTATGTGTCATAGCAATAACCATAACGGGTGTGGCACAGAAGAAACGTGAGTTTAGAGGGGCTTGGATACAATGCGTAAACGGGCAATTTCAGGGATTGTCTATGCAGAAAATGCAGAGTACTTTGTCTTATCAACTTGATGAATTACAGAAGACGGGCGTTAATGCAATATTCTTTCAGGTAAGAGCAGAATGTGATGCTTTGTATGAAAGCCCCAAAGAACCTTGGAGCCGTTTTCTTACAGGAGCTCAAGGTAAAGCTCCTACCCCATACTGGGATCCGCTTCAGTGGATGATAGAGCAATGTCATAAGCGCGGAATGGAACTTCATGCTTGGATAAATCCCTACAGAGCAAAAACCAAGGGGACTAGTGCATTGGCAAAGAATCATGTTGCCAACTTGCATCCATCACGCGTTTTCGATTACGACGGACAGCTTATTCTTAATCCTGGTTTAGCTGAAAATAGGAAATATATATGCGATGTCGTAGCTGATATTGTTGCAAGATATGATATTGACGGACTTCATATTGATGATTACTTTTACCCTTATCCATCACCAGGTCATGAAATACCAGATGCTCAGCAATATAAGCAGTATTCTAATGGTATAAACGATATTAATGACTGGCGCCGCTATAATGTTAATCTTTATATGCAGGCCATGCAAGAAACCATTAAGGCAATTAAACCATGGGTTAAGTTTGGAGTATCTCCTTTCGGTATTTACCGTAATAAGAAAAACTCTCAGATTGGAAGTGAAACTAATGGTCTCCAGAACTATGATGACCTTTATGCTGATGTTCTTCTATGGATAAATAAAGGGTGGGTAGATTATTGTGTACCCCAAATATATTGGCAGATAGGGAATAGCGCCGCAGACTATAAAACATTGATAAAGTGGTGGAATCAGTATGCTTCTGCTCGTCCTTTGTATATAGGAGAAGATGTAGAGCGTACAGTAAAATATCCAGACCCAAATAAACCAGAACGTCATCAGCAGGTAGCAAAATACACTTTGCATCAAGGACTAGAGAATGTAGATGGTGCTGTCCTTTGGTATGCTAAGGCCGCTGTTGATAATCCAAGTAACTACTCTACTATGTTACGCAAAGTATTTTGGAGATACCCATCTCTTCAACCGTCAATGCCATTCATTGATGACAAGAGCCCTGCAAAGGTTAGAAGCATAAAACCTGTATGGGTAGAAGATGGATATATGCTTTTTTGGACAGCTCCGAAGGGCAAAGGATGGCAGGATGAAGCTGTTAAATATGTTGTTTACCGTTTTGGCAAGGGTGAAAAAGTTAATATAGATGATCCTTCAAAGATTGTAGCCATAACACATAAAACTTATTACCCTCTGCCGTATGTAAATGGAAAAACAAAATATACATATGTTGTTACGGCTCTTGACCGTATGCAGAACGAGAGTAAACTGAAGAAAAAGAAAATAAAGCTATAATAGCCAACATGAAAAGGTATGCCGCGGCATACCTTTTTATTTTTAATTGGAAATTAAAAGAGGATTTTAAAAATCTTTATCTCTCGTTTTTCATTAGTTCTTCCCAAAAGTTGTCAAGGTCTTTGTCAAGGTCTTTTAATAACTCTGTGTCGAATATCGCAATATTATCATCTACAAGGTATAACTCTGCGATATGTTCATTCTCATCATCCTCAAGTACAAAGGCAAAAGGTTTAATTAATCCCATTGCGTCTATTGTCTCTTTTTGGTTTTCTATAACCTTGCGTATGGTTTGCTCAACTATGACGTAGAAATCATCCTCTTTGTAATCTATCCAACTTTCCACAATTCCACGTGTTATTTCGTTCTCATCGTCATCGTATGCAATAAATTCGCCAGTGTCCTGTGACGCTCTAAGGTGTATGTCTGTCATTAATATAGGTTCCTCGCATTTGGGGAATTTCTCTGCTACTTTAACAACTATACGTGTTATTTGTTGGATGGTTTTTTCTGTTGTCATAGTTATTTGTTAATTCATTCGTATTTACTTATGCAAAAGTATAAAAAAGAATGAAAAATCGCAAACGATTACGATTTTTTTTAATAATATTCTAAATAATTGTTTTGGAGAATAAAAAGATAGTATTATCTTTGCAATTGCAAAGTCAAGTTTGCAAAATACTATTATTACTTGAAATATGAATAACATAACTCAAGCGCCAGAGTCTGTATCCAAAGTTTCTGCCAAATGCGTAAAGCATGATGGTGTAGTTGCTAATGTATCTGGCAATGTCGTGTGTGTTCGTATTGTTCAAACGTCAGCATGTGTTTCGTGTAAGATTGCAGCCCATTGTAATGCTTCAGATAAGAAGGTTAAGTTGGTTGAAGTCTATGGAGTTAAGGATGCCAATAAATATAATGTAGGGCAAGAGGTCGTTGTTTGTGCTTCAACTGATGTCGCAACACGTGCGCTACTTTATGGATTTGGTCTTCCTTTATTGCTATTAGTATTTGTGGTTTTTATTGTCATGTGGTTAATCTCTGATGAGGTTGTGGCAGGTTTATGTGGTCTGGTTACATTAGTGCCATATTATTTAGTGCTTTTCATGATGAGAGACAAACTCCGTGACAAATTCCGTTTTTGGATTGAGACGAATTAAGGTATAACAAAATAATTATTTAAACGACTATGAGTTTTATTATTATCGCAGTAGCTGTTCTTGGTGGCATCGGTCTGATATCAGCTCTCGTGCTTTTTGTGTGCTCCAAGAAATTTGCTGTGCATGAAGACCCGCGTATTGGTCAAGTAACAGAATTGCTGCCTGGTGCAAACTGTGGCGGTTGCGGATTCCCAGGTTGTGGCGGTTTTGCTGATGCATTGGTAAAAGCTGCAGATGGCGGTTCTATTGATGGCATGCTTTGTCCTGTTGGTGGTAGTGATGTTATGAGTAAGGCTGCCGACCTTTTAGGAATGGCTATTGCTAATAGCGAGCCAAAGGTTGCTGTTGTTAGATGCAATGGTTCGTGTGAGCATCGTCCTAAGATTGCTGAGTACTCTGGACTTATGACTTGCTCTGCTATGCATGCATGTGGAGCGGGCGAGACTGCTTGTGGTTTCGGTTGTCTTGGATGTGGTGATTGTGCAGAGGCTTGTTCATTTGGCGGAATTACAATTAATCCTGAAACAGGTTTGCCTGAGGTTAATGAGGATTTGTGTACATCATGTGGAGCTTGTGTAAAAGCTTGTCCTCGCAATATTATTGAATTGCGCAAGAGAGGACCTAAGAACCGTAAGGTATATGTGAGTTGTGTAAATAAAGACAAGGGAGCAGTTTCAATGAAGGCTTGCAAAGTGTCTTGTATAGGTTGCGGTAAGTGTGCAAAAGAATGTCCTTTTGATGCCATTAAGGTAGAGGGTAATGTCGCTTATATAGATGATAACAAGTGCCGCTTGTGCCGTAAGTGTGAGAAAGCTTGTCCAACACATGCTATTGTGGCTGTCAATTTCCCTGCACCTAAGAAGGTTGAAGAACCCAAAGTTGAAGAATCCCAAGAATAAAATCTGACTTCAAGCATTATTAATTAAGCATTAAGCATTTATAATTAAGCATTATAAATATGAATATAAGAACATTTAGAATAGGTGGTATTCATCCAGAAGAGAATAAGATAACTGCCGAAATGCCTACCCAAGTAGCACCGCTGCCAAAGCAGGCAATATTCCCATTGTCTCAGCATATTGGTGCACCAGCCAAGCCAATCGTTCAGAAAGGTGACAAGGTAAAGGTTGGTACGATGATTGCTGAGGCTAATGGTTTTGTATCTGCACCAATCCACTCCTCTGTGTCAGGAACCGTTTTCAAGGTAGATACAGCCGTGGATGCAACAGGTTATCGCAAGCCTGTCATCATAATCAATGTAGAGGGTGATGAGTGGGAAGAAACAATCGATCGCTCAGATAAACTCGAGACACTTGCCGAGCATCCTGAACTCACTCCAGAGGAGATAGTTGAGCGCATCAAGCAGGGTGGTATCACAGGTATGGGTGGTGCTGGTTTCCCAACATTCATCAAACTTTGCCCTCCTCCAACTGCAAAGGCTGAGTGTGTCATTATCAATGCTGTTGAGTGTGAACCATACATCACCAGCGACTATCGTCTTATGATGGAGCATGCTGACGAAATACTCGTTGGCCTCGACCTGTTGATGAAAGCGGCAAAGGTTGACAAGGGCTACATCGGTATTGAGACAAACAAGCCAAAGGCAATAGAATTGTTTGAGCAGAAGACAGCCTGCGACCCACGTATAGAGATAGTGCCATTAGCACAGCGTTATCCTCAGGGTGGAGAAAAGCAGTTGGTAGACGCAGTCATCCGCCGTCAGGTTCCTGCACCACCTGCAATCCCTGTTAATGTTGGAGCAATAGTTCAAAACGTCGGTACTGCCTACGCTGTATATGAGGCAGTAATGAAGCGCAAACCTTTGTTCGAAAGATATACCACTGTTACAGGTAAGAAGTTGGCAAATCCAGGCAACTATCTCGTTCGTATGGGTACACCGATGAGCGAACTTATCGAGCTTTGTGGTGGTATGCCAGAGGGTGACAACAAACTGTTGGCAGGTGGTCCTATGATGGGTAAGGCACTTCCTTCTGTTGATGTACCAGTATTCAAAGGAAATAACAGTATCACCATTATCAGCGGTGATGAGGCCCGCAGAAAAGAAGCACAGCCATGTATCCGTTGTGCCAAGTGCGTAAGTGCTTGTCCTATGGGCTTGGAGCCATTCCTCTTGGCAACCTTGTCAAGCAAGAAGATGTGGGATAGGGCAGAGACAGAAGATATCGTGTCTTGTATAGAGTGTGGCTCATGTCAGTTTACATGTCCTTCTCATCGTCATCTTCTCGACAATATCCGCAATGGTAAGTCAACGGTAATGGGAATCATTCGTTCAAGAAACGCGAAGTGATTTTAGCAAACAAGTTGACAAGTTATTTGAATTAAGCATTAAGAAATAAGCATTAAGAAATAAACTATGGGAAAATTAATAGTTTCATTATCACCACATGCACATTGTAATGACAGCGTTGAACGCAATATGTATGGAGTTATCATAGCTCTGTTGCCTGCGCTCATAGTGTCTTTTATCTATTTTGGTATTGGTGCAGTCGTTGTATGCGCAGCAAGTGTATTGTCGTGCGTTTTCTTTGAGTGGGCAATAAATAAGTTTCTCTTGAAGAATCCAAGAAATACCATATTAGATGGCTCAGCCATTCTTACAGGTATATTGCTTGGTTTCAATCTTCCTTCAAACATACCAGTTTGGATTGTCATCATAGGTGCGTTGTTTGCCATCGGTGTTGTAAAGATGACCTTTGGTGGCCTTGGATGCAACATCTTTAATCCTGCGCTTGCGGGAAGATGCTTCCTCCTTGTCAGTTTTCCTGCTCAGATGACTTCATGGCCTGAGGCTGGTCAGATTATGGCTTATGCTGATGCCACAACAGGAGCTACTCCTCTGGCATTGATTAAGGCCGGACAGTTTGACCAGTTGCCAGATGTGCTTACACTCTTTGTTGGTAATCCTGGAACGTTAGGAACCGGTGCCGGTTGTCTTGGCGAGGTTTGTGAGTTGGCTCTGATAATAGGTCTTATCTATATGTTGTGGAAGAAGATTATCACATGGCACATTCCAATCTCAATCATTGGCACAGTGTTTGTGTTCACAGGTCTTCTCTATCTTGTAGATCCTGCATCTTATGTTAATCCTTTGTATCATCTTGCCTCTGGCGGTTTGTTGCTTGGAGCAATTTTCATGGCAACCGACTATGTCACATCTCCAATGTGTGCAAAGGGTCAGCTGATATATGGTGTTTGTATAGGTATTCTTACTGTAGTTATCCGTAACTGGGGAGCCTATCCAGAGGGAATGTCTTTTGCTATTCTGATAATGAATGCATTCACACCATTAATCAACAATTATGTTAAACCAAAACGTTTCGGGGAGGTAGTAAAGAAATGAAAAAGCTTGAGTCAACACTTCTCAATATGGTAGTCGTGCTGGTATCAGTAGCTGTGATTACCGGTGGTTTGCTCGCATGGGTTAACAATGTTACCGAAGAGCCAATCAGAATTCAGGACCAGCTTGCGCTTGATAATGGTATTAAGAGCGTTATGGGTGTCAACGACCTTCAGGTGTCAGAGAGCACTCCTTTAACAAAGAATATAGGTGACAAGGAGTACAACTTTGTGATACATAAGGCAAATAATGCCAATGGCGAGTTTATAGGCGCAGCAGTAGAGAGCACCACACTTGGTTTTGGTGGTGATTTGAAAGTGCTTGTTGGCTTCGATGCCGAAGGAAAGATTCTTGGCTATACCGTTTTGCAGCATGCTGAGACCCCTGGTCTTGGAGCAAAGGCTGATAAGTGGTTCCTCGAGGGCGGCAAAGGTAATATCGTAGGTCGTGTGATGGATACAGAAAAGCCACTCGTTGTAAAGAACGATGGTGGCGATATTGATGCGATTACGGCATCAACGATCACAACCCGTGCTTTCCTTGCGGCTGTCAACAATGCATATGCAGCATATGCTGGTCAGGACATTGACGCTGCCAGTGGCGCAACATCAGTTAATAAGCAATAAGCATTACTCATTAAGCATAATAATTATGAATTATATAAAGACATTAACAAATGGAATTATAAAGGAGAATCCGGTATTTGTTCTCCTTCTTGGAATGTGTCCTACATTGGGAACTACGACCTCTGCCCTCAACGGCATGTCAATGGGTCTTGCTACTATGTTTGTGCTTATATGTTCCAATATTGTAGTATCTTTGATAAAGAGTCTCACACCAGACAAAGTGCGCATACCTGTTTTCATTGTGATAATCGCATCTTTCGTTACTATTCTTCAGATGTGCCTTAAGGCTTATTTGCCAGATATAAACAAGTCGTTAGGTCTATTCATACCATTGATTGTTGTTAACTGTATCATTCTTGGTCGTGCCGAGGCTTTTGCATGTAAGAACAATCCTTTGTCAAGCCTTTTTGATGGTATCGGTATCGGTCTTGGTTTCACCCTGGCCCTAACAATACTCGGTTCTATGCGTGAGTTGTTCGGAGCCGGTTCTATATTTGGCTTTATTCTTGTGCCAGAGGCATACAATATCCTGCTGTTTGTTTTGCCTCCAGGAGCATTTATCACTTTGGGATTCATCATCGCTATCGTTAATAAACTAAAGAAAGCATAATGTAATATGGAATACATACTTATATTTATATCAGCAATATTTGTCAATAATATTGTATTGTCACAGTTCCTTGGCATTTGTCCGTTCCTCGGTGTGTCAAAGAAAGTAGATACCGCTCTTGGTATGAGTGCAGCTGTGGCTTTCGTTATGGTGCTTGCCACAATCGTAACCTATCTTGTACAGATATTTGTGTTAGAGAAATTCGGCTTGCAGTATCTTCAGACGATAGCATTTATCCTTGTCATCGCATCGTTGGTTCAGATGGTAGAGATTATTCTCAAGAAGGTTTCGCCAGCCCTTTATCAGGCATTGGGTATCTTCCTGCCTTTGATTACAACTAACTGTGCCGTGCTTGGTGTTGCCATTCTCGTTATCCAGAAAGACTTCAGTCTTATCGAGAGCATCGTCTATGCCTTCTCAACTGCAGTTGGCTTTGGTGTGGCACTTACTGTTTTTGCAGGCATGCGCGAGCAACTTGAACTCACAAACGTACCTAAGGGTATGCAGGGTGTTGCCATTGTACTTGTAACAGCTGGTCTTCTCAGTCTTGCCTTTATGGGCTTCTCAGGCGTTGACGGTGGTCTTAAACTTCTTTTCGGAATAGAATAATAACAATACTACTTTAATTATATAATCACCCTGCGAGTTAATTAGATTTCGCAGGGTGTTTTTTTGAATGTAAATTATTTGTAATTTTTTATTTATTGTTTGTTCTATATTTTATATGATATATTCTGAACATGTAGAAATAATTATTTGGCATTCTATAAAATGATAGATGAATATCCCATCATTAAGTTATTATTTAATTACTTCCTTCCTGTTGTTTATTGTATATGCATAAGTTTAATATCTTAAACCTATCGTTTAGCAATAATAAAAGCACCATTTTGAATGTCTAAATGGTGCTTTTATTGTTATGACTTATTAAAGAATATTTCTTATTCACTGATGTAGACGTGAATATATAGCAAGTAGGTTGCAATATTGTGCTATGTCAAATTGTAAGATATGGACTGATTTTCTTTACACTAACTTTACCTTCTCTATGTCTTGTTCTTTTTCGCAATAATGGCACTTTAAAATACCGTTTGCTTTGTCTACTGCGTGGAAGACGGTTTGCATAGGTTCATTATTAGTGATACACTTTGGATTATTGCATCTCACGATGCCGTGGAGTGTGTCAGGGGTTGTAGCTGTTTTCTTTTCAACAACTTCATAATCGCGTATTATGTTTAACACAATATTTGGTGCAACTACAGCGAGTCTTGATATTTCTTCATCAGTGAAGAACTTGTTTTCTATTTTTATTATACCTTTACTTCCCAATTTCTTAGAACGCAAATTATAACCAATGGTTACTTGGGTAGTGGTTTTGTCAAGCTCGAGTAGCGTTGCCACTTGATATGTCTTCTCTGACGGTATGTGATCGATAACGGTGCCGTTTTGAATTGCCGCCACCAACATCTTGTTTTTTTCCATGCGCTTTAGTGTTTAGATGATAGTTTTGTCGTTTTTTACTTCGTTGAGTGTTATACCGAGCACATCACAGAAAATGGCTTCTCGGGCAAAGAGTCCGTTGCCAGCCTGCTGTATATAGTATGCATGAGGGTTCTCATCTACATCATATGCAATTTCGTTAACACGTGGCAGTGGATGCAAAATCTTCATGTTTGGTTTTGTGTTACCAAGCATGTCGGCTTTGAGTATATAGACGTTTTTAACACGTTCGTATTCCATTAAGTCTGAGAAACGCTCCTTTTGTACGCGTGTCATGTATATAATGTCTGCATCGGCAATAACATTCTCGTCAAAGTCGGTGTGCTCAACAAAACGAATGCCATGCTCTTTGCAATACATTTTATATTCGTTTGGCATGGCAAGCTCTGCAGGTGCCACGAAATGGAAAGTTGGATTGAAATGGCGCATGGCCATAATAAGAGAGTGTACGGTTCGTCCGTATTTCAAATCTCCTACGAGGTATATGTTTAGGTTTTCGAGTGTGCCTTGTGTCTTGTAGATAGAGTAGAGGTCTAGCATACACTGTGAAGGGTGTTGATGTGCGCCGTCACCTGCGTTGACTATTGGGACGTTGGTAACTTCTGAGGCATATTGAGCTGCACCTTCAATATAGTGACGCATTACAATAACGTCTGCGTAGTTGGCAACCATGGATATTGTGTCCTTGAGTGTCTCGCCTTTTGTTCCGCTGGTTATCTTAGGGTCAGCAAAACCTATAACACGCGCACCAAGGCGGTTGGCTGCAGTTTCAAAACTCAATCTAGTGCGTGTTGAAGGTTCAAAAAATAATGTTGCCACCACCTTACCTTTAAGAATTTCCCTATTAGGATGTTTCTCAAACTCTTGTGCCATCTCAATCATATAGAGTATTTTCTCTTTTGTGAGGTCGGCGATTGTTACAAAGTCATGTTTTTCCATCTGTGTTATTTTATTATTGACAGGATAGGTGTCTTTTAAAATCGTGTGCTAAGTTACACAAAAAAAATGATTTGTCAATGATGAAAAGGAAGAAAAACGATTTATTTTTTTCATATCTGCATGGAATTGCGTACTTTTGCAAATTGGAATAAAGAAATTAAATTTATAAGGCCGTATACTCATATATGAAAAAGATTATTATATATTTCCTTTGGACACTGCTGTTAGTTGTCATTCTAGGCACTGTACTTGCATTTACAGCTATTGCTAAGGGATGGATTGGATATGTTCCGCCGGTAGAAGACCTTCAGAATCCGATTAATCGCTTTGCTACTCAGATTTATTCTGCTGACGGCAAGATACTTGGCACGTGGAATTATAATCGAGAAAATCGTGTTAGCGTTGATTATGATGACCTGCCTCAATCACTTGTTCAGGCCTTAGTGGCAACAGAGGACGTTCGATTCTATGAGCATTCGGGAATAGATTTTATCGCTCTTGGCAGAGCTATTGTAAAACGTGGCGTTCTTGGACAGAAAAGTGCGGGTGGAGGTTCTACCATTACGCAGCAGTTGGCAAAGCAACTTTATTCAAGTACAGCAGGAAGTGTAACAGAACGACTGCTGCAGAAACCTATTGAATGGGTCATCGCTGTGCAGTTGGAAAGGAATTACACAAAGAATGAGATAATAATGCTTTATCTCAACTATTTTGATTTCCTTCATAACGCAGTTGGTATAAAGACTGCATCAAATACTTATTTCAGCAAAGACCCTAAAGATTTGACTATTCTAGAGTCAGCAACATTAGTTGGACTTTGCAAAAATCCTTCATACTTCAATCCTGTTAGATATTCAGAACGTTGCCTTGAGAGAAGAAATGTGGTGCTTCATCAAATGCTCAAGGCCGACTATATAACCCAGGCACAGTATGACACCCTGTCGGTAAAACCGCTTGGACTAAAATTTCATGTGGCAGATCACAAGGAAGGAATAGCGACATATTTCCGTGAGTATCTTCGTCTTTATATGACAGCAAAGGAACCCATTCGCTCAAATTATGCCTCATGGAATAGGGTGAAGTTTTACCAGGATTCACTCCGCTGGCTTAACGATCCTTTGTATGGATGGTGTAATAAAAATTTGAATAAGCAAGGCAAACCTTATAATATATATACCGACGGTCTTAAGGTTTATACCACACTTGATTCACGTATGCAGACTTATGCAGAAGAAGCCGTATATGAGCATGTCGTGAAGTATCTTCAACCTGCTTTTGACAAAGAAAACAAGAAAAGCAAGAGTGCGCCTTACTCAGGAACCTTGTCAAAAGAACAAGTTGAAAAAATCCTCCAAAGATCAGTGAAACAAAGTGAACGCTATAGGGTGATGAAAGAATATGGAGCATCAAATGAAGAAATAAAGAAAGCTTTTTCTACTCCTACAGAGATGACTATATTCACTTATTCTGGAGAAAGGGATACGATAATGTCTCCACTTGATTCCATCAGACATTACAAGTCTTTCTTAAGATGTGGATTTTTAAGTATGGACCCAAAGAATGGAGCCGTGAAGGCGTATGTGGGCGGAACAAACTTTATACACTTTAACTATGATATGTGCATGGAGGGGAAGCGCCAGGTCGGTTCAACAATCAAACCATTCCTATATTCATTGGCGATGGAAAATGGTTTCTCTCCTTGTGATTCTGTTCCAAACATACAGCAAACATATGTTGTTGGCGACAAAACATGGACCCCAAGAAATGGAAGCAAGGCGAGATATGGAGAACTTGTCTCGTTAAAGTGGGGATTGGCGCAGTCTAACAACTGGATCTCTGCATATCTTATGAATAAACTTAATCCAGAGGCATTTGTTTCATTGTTAAATGAATATGGTATACGCAATCCTGAAATTGTTCCGTCAATGTCGCTATGTCTTGGCCCATGTGATATCTCAGTGGGAGAAATGGTCAGCGCTTATACTGCATTTGTAAACCATGGAATCAGAAGTGCTCCTCTGTTTGTTACAAGAATTGAAGATGCAGACGGCAGTGTTATAACGCATTTCCAACCAATAATGAATGAGGTTATTAGTGACGAGAGTGCCAATAAAATGATAACAATGCTTAAAGGCGTTGTCGATGGTGGTACAGGTTCAAGGTTGCGATTCAGATATAACCTTAAATGTGAGATGGGTGGAAAGACAGGAACAACTAATAATAATAGTGATGCTTGGTTTATGGGAATCACTCCTTCATTAGTAAGTGGAGTGTGGGTTGGTGGAGACGACCGCGATATCCATTTTGACACTATGCAGATGGGACAGGGAGCAACAATGGCGCTACCTATATTCGCATTATATATGAAGAAAGTATTCGCGGATAAGACTCTTGGATATAATGAGGAAGCAATTTTTGATATTCCAGAAGGCTTCGATCCTTGCGAGTCTGTATATGATGATATGACCAATTTGGATGACATAGAAGAGGTAGTAGAGTAGGCAATAAGTGTTTTTAAACACCGTTTTAAAGAAAAATGCAAAATATTTTGTAATTTTTTCTCAAAACTCTTGCATGTTTGAAAAAATGTGCTTACCTTTGCATCCGCTTTCGCACTAAAAGTTGCGTCAGCACTTAAGAAAGAGTTCTTTGATAGATTTACATAAACAGATACGAGAGAAGTAGTACAAGAAGCGAGTGACATTAATGTCACTTGGGTAAATGAACTGCCGTCATATTTTTTATATGTTAGGTGTTTACTTAATAAGCTTTTCCGGACAGTCGTTCTGAGCAGATAATATGTATTGCGAGGCTATGCCTTGTAATCATGAAGATAAAAATTATACAATGTAGAGTTTGATCCTGGCTCAGGATGAACGCTAGCTACAGGCTTAA
>X430_Giraffe__coassemble_124_pt1 | contig 17224 bp, 12 predicted proteins | sample X430_Giraffe__metabat2_high_PE_008 | metagenome-assembled genome bin X430_Giraffe
GCATTAAGGCTGCTTGCCGATGTAAGCAAGGATACCACCGTCAACATAGAGCACATGACCGTTAACGGCATCAGAAGCCTTAGAAGCGAGGAACACTGCAGGTCCACCCAGTTCTTCTGGATCGAGCCAGCGTCCTGCTGGAGTCTTTGCACAGATGAATGAGTCGAACGGATGGCGGCTGCCGTCTGCCTGACGCTCACGCAATGGAGCTGTCTGAGGAGTCGCGATATAGCCAGGACCGATACCGTTGCACTGGATGTTGTACTCACCATACTCAGAGCAGATGTTGCGTGTGAGCATCTTCAATCCACCCTTGGCTGCTGCATAAGCAGAAACAGTCTCACGGCCCAGTTCGCTCATCATAGAGCAGATGTTGATAATCTTACCCTCGCGACGCTCCATCATCTCTGGGATAACAGCGCTTGCGCAGATAAATGGACCTACGAGGTCGATGTCGATAACCTGCTGGAACTCGCTGCGCTTCATCTCGTGCATAGGGATGCGCTTGATGATACCTGCGTTGTTAACAAGGATATCAATCTGACCAACCTCAGCATGAATCTGCTCTACAAGAGCCTTCACCTGGTCTTCGTTAGTTACGTCACAAACATAACCGTGAACATTCTCGATACCAGCCTCCTTGTAGTTAGCCAGACCCTTAGCGAGAGCGTCCTCGTTGATGTCGTTGAAAATAATGTTCTCTACACCTGCTTCAGCGAATGCCTTTGCAATGTTGAATCCGATACCGTAAGACGCACCTGTGATCCATGCGTTCTTGCCGGCTAATGAGAATAAATTCTTCATTGAATTATGATTTTTAAAGGAGTGTAGGAGTATAAGGAGTGTAGGAGTGAAGACATTAGCCTTCAGGATTTCCTTCCCCCATTCCGACACTCGGGTTATTTAATTCCGTTATTATTCAATATTCCGTTACTATATGCTGTTAGAAGTCTTCCAACCTCTTCTGCACTTTCATGTAAAAAGCGATACTCTTCTGCACTTATATAATTCAAATCTTTGGAGAGAATTATGTAGTTTTGGCACTCTGCCAAACTACCTTCAGAGATATTCAGGAAACGGAGTTTGTCTGCCTTACCTAACTTTTTATACCCTTCAGCTATGTTGGCACCTATAGACACCGCTGCTCTTCTAAATTGAGACGTTAGTCCTAAACGCTCATCAGATGGAAAATGCTTTGTTATGAAATAAACATCCTTTGTAAACGAATGCGCTTTCTGCCAAGCAAAAATTTTCTCAAATGAAAACGGTTCCATAAGCAACACATTTATGTATTGTCTACACTCCTACACTCCTTCCACTCCTACACTCCAAAGAGAAATATGCTTTACTTCAAATCAGTAATCAGCGAGAAGTCCTGATCGCCATAATCAAGGTTCTCACCACCCATACCCCAGATGAAGGTGTAGTTGTGAGTAGCTGCGGCGCTGTGGATACTCCACTCTGGAGAGAGAACGGCCTGGTCGCCCTTCATCCAGATGTGACGTGTCTCGTCAACCTCACCCATAAAGTGGCAAACAGCCTGGTCTGCTGGTACCTCGAAATAGAAGTAAGCCTCCATACGACGGCTGTGAACGTGGGCAGGCATTGTGTTCCATACGCTACCTGTAGCAAGTTCGGTCATACCCATCTGCAACTGGCATGTTGGGAGCACCTGGTTAACAATCATCTTGTTGATATTACGCTCGTTGCTTGTTGCGAGGTCGCCCATGTGAGCCACAACAGCATCGGCCTTAGTAATCTTCTTGCAAGGATATGATGTGTGGGCTGTGCAAGAGTTAAAGTAGAACTTAGCTGGCTGAGCAGCGTCCTTAGAGCAGAACACTACATCGCGGTCGCCACTACCAATGTAGAGAGCCTCCTTGTAGCCGAGCTCAAATGTCTCGTCGCCAACCTTAACACAACCTTCGCCACCTACGTTGAAGATACCAATCTCACGACGTGTAGTGAAGAAAGGAGCCTTCAATGGGTCGATAGCCTCGAGCTTCAAGCACTCAGCTACTGGCATTGCACCACCTACAACCATACGGTCGTACATTGAATATACCATGTTCACCTCGTCAGCTGCAAACACTGTCTCGATTAAGAAATCGCGACGGATGCGCTTGGTGTCATAACTCTTTGCGTCTTCCGGATGAGCCGCATAGCGAATTTCATAATTTGTTTTCATGCTTATTTTAGTTTAAAAGTTTTACAAAATATTCTGCATTGATTTTGCAAAGATACAAATTAAAATTAAGAATAGTAAAGATTAATGTTTTTCTTTTTATTAAGATTATTTAAAAACAAAAGCAGGACACTCCGTTAAGAGCATCCTGCTTTTGTTTATTGAGCGTTGGACCACCGGGATTCGAACCCAGAATGACAGAACCAAAACCTGTAGTGTTACCATTACACCATGGTCCAATGCAATAAATCGGGTGCAAAGGTATGAAAAATTTGGCATTCCGCCAAATTTTTCATTAGGAATTAGTTACTTGCTCATCATCTTCATGGCTTTTATGCCCTTCAGACCGTCTGCCACGATGTTGAGTTTAACCTCGCCTGGCTGCTTTGTTGAGCGGAGAATCACTGTGGCTGTACCGTTGAACAGACGGCGTGTGTTACCTACGGTAAGTTCCTCGCTGGTGATGTCGCCATTGATAACACCTACAATCTCTGCAGGACCTTCCACATTGAATGTAAGTTTGTTGTTAGCGCCCTGCACGCGGCGTCCCTTGCTGTCGACAGCCTCAACGCGAACATGCTGAAGGTCCATACCATCTGCCTTCCACTCATTATTGTCGGCTGCAGCTGTTATCTTCTTGGCATCGCCAGCGGTCTCTATTCTATGACGGGCAACAATCTTTCCACCAGTACGAGCAATAGCCTCAATGTAACCCTTCTCGTATTTCACGTTGTTCCACTTCAGTTTGTTGCGTGTGCGTGGGTTTTTCTTGTCGTTCTTCATTGTGCCCACGGTCTTGCCGTTAACCTTCAGCTCTACCTCATCGGCATTGGTATAGGTCCAAAGCGACATTGAGCTTCCCTCAATGCGGTTCCAATGGTCAGACATGCGCTGCACTCCCACCTGCACATCGTTCCAGATGGTGTTCTGGTCGCTGTCTATAATACCGATATGCACCACTGGCTTATCCTCCTGGAAGATACTCTTCAGCAGATAGGCTATTGGCTTTGGCTCGAGCGAAATGTCAAACACGCCCTGTGCCCATCCCTTTGCAGGCCATCCGTGTGACTCGCCAAGATAGTCAATCATTCCCCAGTATGCCAGACCGATAACCTTGTCGAGGTCCATCTCGAAATAGTTTGGTCCCATCATAGATGTGTTGGCCTCGCTCTGATAGAATATCATGTTAGGGAAGCGCTTGCCATCGCCTGGGAAATACATATATCTATAGTTATATGCCGCAATATCGGTTTCATGAACGAGTGGCGCAGGCAGTGAGTCGGTAGTCTGATGACGGCCTCTTGGGTGCATGGCAACAGTCACTGGGCGTGTGTCGTCATAGCGCAACAGCAGTTGCTTCTGCAGGCGATATGGTGTTACTCCCCAGTCGGCGTATGGCAGTGCCCAGTAGGTTTGAAGCTCATTGCCAAGGCTCCACATCACCACCGATGGATGGTTGCGGTCCTGACGTATAAACTCAGGCACGTCGTGCTGCCAGAGGTTTGTCCACTCTACTCTTCCGCCAGCAAACTTAGTTAGCCATTTGTCATAAAGTTCGTCAACAACCAGCATACCATACTTGTCGCAAAGGTCGAGGAACGACTTGCTGTATGGGTTATGAGCTGTGCGGATATGATTGAAACCAAACTCCTTGAGCAGCTGGATGCGCTTTTCTATTGCGCGTGGATAAACGGCTGCGCCAACTGCTCCGAGTGTATGATGGTTGGCAATACCTTTGAATATCACCTTCTTGCCATTGAGCTTGAAACCAAACTTTGGCGAGTATTCTATTGAGCGGATACCGAAGTTGCTGCTCACCTGGTCTGCCACAGTGCCGTCAGGCCGATACATTGTCACCACTGCCTTATACAGATGTGGGTCCTCGCAGCTCCACAGGCGTGGCTGCTCGAGTGTGATGCTGTCAACCTTGTGTTCGTTCACCTTTTGTCCACGGTTAAACGGAATATCCTTTGTCTTGTTGTACACGGTGTCACCATTCTGCGCAATGATGGTGGTGTTCATCTTCAGACTGTTCACTCTAAGATAGCATCCCAGTTCTGCTTGTATCTCTACTACCGACTTGTCTGTGCCAACCACTGGAGTGGTGATATAGAGAGGATGGCGTGTGAAATGCTGCTGTGCGTCGGTAGCAATAAGAGTTACGTCGCGGAACAAACCGCCGCCGGTGTACCAGCGAGAGTTGTCTGGGTTCATGGTGTTTGCCTTTACTGCTATCACGTTTGGCTCGCCAAACTTCAGCATCTTGGTTACATCAATCTCAAAACCAAGATATCCGTAGTCTGTGCCGCCCACATGCTTTCCGTTAACATATACATCGCCAACAAGCATTATTCCCTCGAAATCAAGGATTATGCGCTTGCCTTTCAATGAGGCATCTGGAGTAATAGTCTTGCGATACCATCCTATGCCCATCTCCTTGAAGGCACGTGACGACAGGCGGCTCTTCACGTTGGCGCCTATATCGCTGTTGTCAGCTCGCTCATCCTTGGCTGGAGCCACCCATGGCTGATGTATCTGAAAATCGTGTGGCACATTGATTACCTGCCAACCGCTGTCATCGAGCGAAAGACTTTCGCCATTAGCCACATCGCCGGCATGGAAACGCCAGCCAAAGTTAAAACTCTCCGTAATGCGCCCGCTATTTGCCGACAATGGCATCAGCATGGCAAGCATCAATAACAGAACATAAATTTTCTTCATTGTCTATTAGTTTGTTTTTAGTTAAATCACATTTTGCTTACAAAGATAGTACATTTATTTGACAATCAATAAAAAAACCACGAATTACTCGAATATCGGGTAATTCGTGGCTGTGATTACTATCTGATGGCAGATTGTTTCCGCCAATATATTACTTAACGATAACCAGATAATAGTTCTTCTTTCCGCGCTGCACAAGCAGATACTTGCCATCGATAAGGTCGTCGGCTGTAACCGGACGATCGAACTCAGCCAGTTTCTCCTTGTTAAGCGATACGCCACCGCCCTGAACAAGCTTGCGCATCTCACCCTTGCTTGCAAACACAGCAGCATCCTGTGTGAGAAGCTCTACTGCAGGCTGACCAATCTTGTCGGCAGAAACCTCAAACTGTGGCACACCCTCGAAGATGTCGAGCAGTGTCTGCTCGTCGAGCTTCAGCAGACTGTCCTTGGTTGACTTGCCAAAGAGAATATTACTTGCCTCGATAGCCATATCAAGGTCTTCCTGAGAGTGAACAAGCACTGTTACCTCCTCTGCCAAACGCTTCTGAAGCACGCGGCGTCCTGGGTCTTGCTTGTGTTCCTCAACGAGTGCGTCGATAGTCTCTTTGTCAAGGCTTGTGAATATCTTTATGTAGCGTTCTGCGTCGTCATCGCTCACGTTGAGCCAGAACTGGTAGAACTTATATGGTGTTGTGCGGTTGCGATCGAGCCAGATGTTTCCTGTCTCTGTCTTACCAAACTTCTTACCATCAGCCTTTGTTATCAGCGGACAAGTGAGGGCATAAGCCTCGCAGTCGTTGCCGAGAGTACGGTGGATAAGCTCTGTACCTGTTGTCATGTTACCCCACTGGTCGTTACCGCCCAACTGCAACTTACATCCCTTATGCTGATAGAGATAGAGGAAGTCGTAACCCTGCAGTAACTGGTATGTAAACTCAGTGAATGACAGTCCGTCGCGTGCTGTACCATTCAGGCGTTGCTGCACGCTGTCCTTTGCCATCATATAGTTTACAGTGATATGCTTACCAACCTCACGTGCGAAATCAAGGAAGGTAAAGTCTTTCATCCAGTCGTAGTTGTTCACCATCTCAGCCTTATTAGGCACATCAGCCTCAAAGTCGAGGAACTTAGCCACCTGACGCTTGATGCACTCCTGGTTGTGATAGAGAGTCTCATTGTTCAGCAGGTTGCGCTCCTGGCTCTTTCCTGATGGGTCGCCAATCATACCAGTGGCACCGCCAACGAGGATGATAGGCTTATGACCACAGTGCTGCAAGTGGCGCAGCATCATGATACCACAGAGGTGACCAATGTGAAGCGAGTCGGCTGTAGGGTCGGTGCCGAGGTAAGCTGTCACCATTTCCTTCTGTAGCAGTTCTTCTGTTCCAGGCATGATCTGCGAGAGCATTCCACGCCATTTCAGTTCTTCTACAAAGTTTTTCATATCTTTATTTATTTGTTTTCTTTTTTAGGAGCTTTTTTAAAGGAGTGCAGGAGTTCAGGAGTTCAGGAGTTCAGACGTATGCTTTGTTTTTAAGGAGTGTAGGAGTGAAAGGAGTGTAGGAGTGTAGACGTATGCTTGACACGCAGCCCTCATCTCTCTTCTCTCATCCCTCATCCAATTCTCCCCTCCTTGGGAGGGGCTGGGGGAGGTCCAATCCCTCATCCTCATCAAGGCACAGGGTCGTAACCGCTGCCGCCCCACGGATGGCATCTTAGCAGCCTTCTCACGGCGAGCCACAAACCTTTTATCGGTCCATGCTTTATCAGTGCCTGCCTTGCATACTCTGAGCATGTGGGAGTAAAGCGGCATGACGGGGGAGTTAGCGGACTGATGCAACGCTGATAAAATAATATCGGCAGACACAACAGCCATGATGCACCTCTCATTAAATCCTTTATCAACTTGCCCATCATCGTGAAATTTTTTCTGCCATTCTGCTCAGCAACGACTGCATCTTCTCTGTTATAAGTGCAGTCTCAGCCAGTTCGTCTGATTGCCAGATGAAAGCCATCGCCACTGCTATGTCTTTCTTTTGCTCCAGCGCCTCGTGCAGCAGATGCTTGTTAAGCCTGTATGCCTCACGTATCTGGCGCTTCACTCTGTTGCGCTTGACGGCACGCTTAAAATGTCTTTTCGACACGCTTACCATCACCTGCGCTGGCTCTTCGGCCTCATTTCTCTCTTTCCTCATAAACACCACACGCAACGGGTATGCCGACATGGAGCGGCTGTTACCCCCAGAGAAGAGCGCATCTATCGTTTTCTTGCTAACTAGCTTCTCTTTCTTGCCGAATGTTTTGGGACTTGAAGTCATTTAACCTTGCTTCTTGTTTTAAGAAGTCTATTTTTATCCCTGCTTCTCGTTAAGATAGTGCAGGATGGCGCCAGTCATCGAAGGATACTTCTCTGTTGGAGCCTCTATGTCAATACGCAGTCCAGCCTCCTTTGCGGCCTTTGCTGTTGTTGGGCCGAAGGTTGCTATAGCTATTTCTCCTTGTTCAAAATTAGGGAAGTTCTTCTTCAGTGAGTCAACTCCTGACGGACTAAAGAACACCAGCATATCATAATCAAATGTATCAACTTCTTCTTGTGTGAAATCGTTGCTTACGGTGCGATACATCACACACTCCTTGTGTGTAAGTTTCTTGCTGTCAAGCAAATCTTTCAATGTATCATTATGCACATCGCTCAGCGGAACGAGATACTTCTCATTCTTATGCTTCACCATTGATGGGATAAGGTCGTCAATCTTACCAGTGCTTCCGTAGAACACCTTACGCTTACGATACTGCACATATTTCTGGATATAAAGGGCAATAGTCTCTGTTATACAGAAATACTTCATATCCTCAGGTATTGTTATCCTCATCTCCTTAGCCAACGTAAAATAGTTGTCTATAGCATGACGTGATGTGAAAACAACAGCTGTATAATCTAAAATACTTACCTTTTGCTGACGGAACTCTTTCGACGTCAGTCCCTCCACTTTGATGAATGGGCGGAAAACCAAATCCAGATTAAAGCGTGCCGCCAAATCAAAATAAGGGGATTTCTCACCAGTTGGCTTTGGTTGAGACACAAGAATTTTTTTAATCATCGATGCACTTAATTTACTGTCAAATAATTGCCTGTTAGCGCCAATAATCCTGCCAAAATGGACAAGGGCACTATTTCGAGGGTGCAAAAGTACAAAAATATTTGCAGAAAATCACCTCTTCGGCCGAAAAAGATGGTCCAGCACTTGTAAATGGTTATCATTTTGACCAAAACAAGCACAAATCCGATGTAAAATACAATGCCTTGTGAGTCAATATCAAAATACACAAGCAACAGCACGGCAGGATACATTGCCACTCCCTCCATAGCTGTCACGAAGAGCAGCGAGCGCAAAAACTGCATGTTTCTCTTTGCATCGAAAAACAAGTTGTTCACACCCGTATAAAACAGCGCCCTCATGCCCGTCATAAGGAATATCAGCAAGAAGCATGCGCCAACAAACTCATAGGCAGGCGAGAGCATCTTGTCGCCCTGCGCCTCTATGGCATAGTAGTATATTATTATGGCAAACAACAGGGCGGTCTGCACCACAAGATACAACTGGAAGCGCACCTCTGCGCCTGTCTCCGACACCACCGTTGTTCCCTCTTTCGGCTCACGTGCCAACGCCTTTGCCTGCCTCACCACAAAGGGCCACGAGTTTGCCATCGACACCACCGATATAATAAAACAGAGCAGCAATATCAAGGTTATGATATTGTCTGCTCTCATTGTGTATGGTATGGGGATGCCAGCCATTTAAATGCCAAACTCCCTCTTTACGTCTTCTACTCTATCCAGTTTTTCCCAAGTAAACAGTTCTATCTCCATCTGCTTGGTTTCGTGATAGTGGCTTGTAAATGTCTTTGTCACAACCTCTGGCTTGCGGCCCATGTGTCCGTATGCAGCTGTCTCCGCATACATAGGCTGGCGCAGTTTCAGCGAGCGCTCAATGGCCTTTGGACGAAGGTCAAATAGTTGTTCTATCTTCTTGGCTATCTCTCCGTCGGTCATCTGCACACGACTCTTGCCGTATGTGTTAACATATATATTCATTGGCTTTGCCACACCAATAGCGTAGCTCACCTGCACCAGCATCTCGTCGGCAACACCTGCAGCCACCATATTCTTGGCTATGTGACGTGCGGCGTATGCTGCAGAGCGGTCAACCTTTGAAGAGTCTTTACCAGAGAAAGCGCCACCGCCATGAGCACCCTTGCCTCCGTATGTGTCAACGATAATCTTACGTCCTGTAAGACCGGTATCTCCATGAGGACCACCGATAACAAACTTACCAGTTGGGTTTACATAATATTTTATATCATCGCCAAACAGGTCGAGCACCTTCTGTGAGTGTATCTGTGCCTTTACTCTTGGCATCAGTATGTTAAGCACATCGTCCTTAATCTTGCTGAGCATTGCCTCATCCTCATCAAAATCATCGTGCTGAGTAGACACAACGATAGTGTCGATGCGCTCAGGCACACCGTTGTCGCTGTACTGCACTGTAACCTGACTCTTTGAGTCTGGGCGCAGATAGGTCATCACCTTGCCTTCCTTGCGTATCTCCGCCAGCACACTCATTATCAGGTGTGCAAGGTCGAGCGATACAGGCATATAGTTCTCTGTCTCGTTGGTGGCATAACCAAACATCATACCCTGGTCGCCAGCACCCTGGTTGTCCTCATCTTCGCGATCAACGCCTTGGTTGATATCGCTGCTCTGCTCGTGGATGGCACTGAGGATACCGCATGAGTTGCCGTCAAACTGATATTCGGCCTTGGTATAGCCAATCTTCTTGATTGTTTTGCGGGCAATGGTCTGCAGGTCGATATACACCTCACTGCGCACCTCACCCATTATCACTACCTGACCAGTGGTAACGAACGACTCGCACGCCACGCGTGCCTTACTGTCGTAAGCCAAGAACTGGTCTAATATTGCATCACTAATCTGGTCGGCCACTTTATCAGGATGTCCCTCTGATACTGATTCTGAAGAAAATAGATATGACATGTGTATTTTATTTAGTTGACAAGTTGACGAGTTAACGAGTTGACGAGTTGACGAGTTGAGTGCTTTTTTAAAGGAGTGTAGGAGTGAAAGGAGTGTAGGAGTGTAGACGGATGCTTTCTTTAGGAGTTCAGGAGTGCAGGAGTTTGTTTCCTGTAGGGGCGGATCGGCGTATCCGCCCGAAAACTTGCCTACTCATCGGGCAGATACGCTGATCTGCCCCTACAACACGCAATCCCTCATCTCTCATCCAATAACTCTCATCCCCAACCTCTAATCCCTCATCCAATTCTCCCCTCCTTTGGAGGGGTTGGGGGAGGTTTCAATCCTCAAAATTTCACAACTCATCGTTTCAAAGTGCAAAGTTACTGCTTTTTCCGTTCATGGCAAACTCTTGAGCAGATAAAATGCTGATGTGGTGAAATAATTGCGTGCATACACCCACAACTGGATGTATGCACGACTGAATTTAAAAGATTTCCAACCTATCCGTTATCTCACAATCACCTTCTTGCCATTATGTATATACAATCCCTTTGTTGGATTGATTAGGCGTCGTCCTTGCAGGTGGTAATAATATGGTGATTGCTTTTCGGCTGTCTTAACTTCCTCTACGCCACTCACATCATCGATATCTCCATAGTAGAGTTTGTCCCAACCTTTAGTGTTCTTATAATCGCTTATGCTTTCTTTATTGACATAGAACACATGGCTGCCAGTAACCAACGACGACTCGTCGAACACCTCATTGCCAATCATAGGAGGATTTGCACGATAACACGCCAAGTAATATTGCAGTGCATTGCTCCTTGTTTCCACAATGCGCAAGCCATTAAAGGCTCTGTTACCTATAGAATCAACAGTTTCTGGTATGTTAAAGGCATTTTCAAGCAACTTGTTCTCCATAGCATTGGCAGCAATGGTCTTCATTCCGTTGGCCACCGCATACCCATTACCTTTGCTTGCATTTACATAATAAAGGGTGTCGCCGCCTTTTGACATCACGCTCGAGCCATAAATAGAATCATCATCAACCATAGCCAAACGTTTAATCGGCACTCTTCCAGGACCAGAAGAACCACCTGTCGGGTCTATAGTATGCAGTATCAGGTATTTGTTATCAATAGAAGGCACAACAAATATATGATTCGATGTTTTACCCTTTCTTGAATAAACGTCCTTACCCAGCGATGGATAAGCGCAAGTCACCTCATAGGTTGTAATATTAGGATAAACACATAGCGCATTATCTGATATATGCTTCAGTTTCTTTGGCAGCACAATATACTTTGGCGAGGCGTTGCTTTCTGGCAATGTTATGTCGAATGCTTCGGCTTGCAGAGTATCAATATCGGCATCACGCATGTCCAGCAATTCAAGTTCCGCCAGTCTTTTTGTTCTAAGATATTCATAGTCTGCAGCTTGTGGTTTGCCCCATACCCAAAGGTGAGTAACATGATTATGATTATAATCAAACTGGCTTTCCATTGGTTCACTCCCCAAGCGTACGGCTGCGTATTTGCCAAAATATTTATCGAACAATTCATTCTGATTTTTGCTGTTCCATAGACAGTTGTCACCATCATATACAGAACTGAAGTACAGGCTGAATGTAGAAGTTCCAAAACGTGGGGTAGAAAAATACAATCCATCGCAACCTATTCCTGGTATTACAGCAATCGTACCTTGCAAAGATGACGTCTTGTCACCATATAACAGATAGGCCGTATAAGTTTGTCCGCCAATTTCAACATCCTCTTTGTCGAGCATATAGAATCCATGCATAGACAGATTTCCCATCCAATCACAATAAGTACCGCTTGGCGCTGTGAAGTCATACATCTTGCACCATTTGCCATTGGCCTCAGGAGAGTCAACTCCAAATATCTCTTTTTCAATATAGAATGATACGCTGTCTTTTGTCTCATGCATGTAACCATGAAGTATGACATCATTATTGGGGACGAACAATGTGTCTTGTAATACTTCATTAAGCTGGAATGAGTATTCTGTGTATTTATTTATGTAATAAATCTTCTTGCAACTGCGTCCTGCCACTACCGTATCGCCATTTATTGTCAATGAATATGGATGATGTCTTCTTAGTGAGAAATTCTTTTTATTATCACCAAAGACTTGCATATATGAGCTGTAGCTATAATTCCACCTTTTGCCTTTCAAATACTTGTCATATTCTGAATTTATAGCATCTGCACAGAAATCCTTTTTCTCAAATATACACTCGTCACCATCATAGACAGACTCGCATGAGTATGAAGGTGATTTGCCTGTTCTTTCAAAGGTATTGTTATGCAAACCAGCATAGCCGCCGATAGAATGGACAATCGGATAAAATTTTATTATTTCGCTCTTGAACTTTGGTTCAAGCTTTGGACCAATCCAATAGCGTTGGTAAGTGTTTCCCTTCACCTCAATAGTGTCTTTTGCCACAAGGTATGCAGGGAATGAGGCATTAAAAATCCCGGTTTCCTCTTTGTCGAAATCGAATATCAGTTCCCAATCGGTTGATGGGCTACATAAATTCTCAATATCTTTCAAGAAATAGAAGTAAACCTTTGCGCCATCCTCGTATGCATAGCCATAGAGCGACGAGTTCCCGTTTTCCGTGTGATATATTTCTCTGCAAGGCACATCTCTAAAGGTCGTCTCCCCTTGTATTGTCAGGCTAAAGAACTTTTCGACGATGTCGTTAGCTTTTATATCAAATGTTGTCTGCTTGTAGTTCCAAGACCTGCCCTCAACCAAGAATGCTGATTTCTTATTATCTATAGAAACAAGATTATAATCGCTTGCTTCGAAAATGCAACTATCTCCCTGATAACATGAGTCGAAATAATACAAAGGATAACCGTCTATATCGAGAGGACAATAAGCATATATACCATATTTGCTATTGCCGATACCTTCCACAATTCTGAATATTGTATCGTTTGGATATCCTTCGCGAGATACGCCCCAACGGATATAAGATGCATCCTTTACCGTTATACTATCCATACTGCTCACAACATATTTATCTTCATCTGCATGACAAACAGTAACAGATTCTCCTATATTCAAAGAAAAATCATTAGTACACATCCAACCCTCATGGAGAAATATAGCATTATCCATTTGCAGCGTATTGTAAACAAAGACTTTGCGGTCATCTGTTTCATACGCATATCCAGCCAATTTGATGTCATTACCATCGGTATATATAAGACTCTTACACCATCTGTTGTCAAATAAAGTATCGCCGCCAACCGTTATGCTAAACTGCTCTTCTATTTTATCACCTTTGTCAGACAGCATCACTTTGCTATATTTCCATGACCTGCCGTCAACCAAAAATGCAGATTTCTTGTCGATTGTTACATCTTCATTATCTGTACTAATCGGTGCTTTTCTATAATCAGAACTTTCAAATATGCATTTATCGCCATCATATACAGAAACACATGAGTATTTTGGTAATTCTGTTACTAATATAATAGGCGCCCATTCCCATATTCTATCTTCTCCGCCGATAGAATATATCATTGGGACACAAGGATCGATTTTACCATTTTTTTTGATACCAATCCAAAATCGAGGATATTTGATTCCTTTGACTTCTATAGTATCTATATCACCAATATATTCACCCGAGCTACATTTATCCCCTATTTTCAGGTTGAAATCAAACCCTTTTACCCATGTATCTGAAGCAGCGCAGAAATACTTCATTGATTTTAGGAAATAAAAATATGTCGTAAGATTTTCCTCGTAAGCATAAGCAAAAAGATATGTAGAATCATTCTCTGTAAAATATATTTTCTTGCAGCCAACTCCTTGGAAAATAGTATCACCCTCTATCTTCAAACTAAAATATAGTGTATCCAGTACAGGCCAGTTATTTTCATCCAAAAAAATATCTTTCATTTTATAGTTCCATGTTCTGCCGTCTACAAAGAAAGTATTCTCTATTTCTGGTTGAGCAGCAGAGTTGCTGCGTTCTATTAACATCGTCTTGCGCTGCTTGGCTTCATCAGTGGCACTAAGGCTTACGTCTAAGGCCTCAAATGTCACCTTGTATTGATCACCTGCGAAACCAGGAATCAGGACATCAATATCAAGCAGATATGCCTTGGTGTTTTTATAATCCATGTCAACACGGCATATATAAGCAGAGTCAGCCATTATCTGATAATCCAGATAATGCTCTTTAGTGCCTTGCGCCCATATCTGTCCTTTCACTCTCAGATTGTTGCCCTCCAGCGACAATGACATCTGCTGCTTTTTACCACTTGCCACCACATGTGGATATTCTACCACCTTGCGTCCTTCAATAGATGGTGCTGATGGCTCTGCCGGCGGCGGAGCTACCGTCCCGGTGTCTGGAACATTTGGTGGGATAACATCGCTTGTATCAGGAATCTCCGGTGCTGGCGGAACAACTGCTGTGGTGTCCGTTGATGGAATATATCCTGTTGTGTCACTTGCCAACTCGTATATTGCTGAAACATTATTGCAAATCATGAATATTGCAATCGCCAAAATGTAGAGTCTCTTTTTCATAATCATAGTTTTTTGTTTTCAGTGCAAATGTAGTGTATTTTCAGATTTAAGCGAAATTATTTTAATTTATATAGTTGCCAAATATTGCCGAGTCACAAACTATTAATTTTCAGAGAATTAGAACAGCGCAACGCTCATTATCTTCCTTACCAAATGGTCGAAATCGCTCGAAGAACCGTCTTTTTGGTAAACCTTTTGCAACAATTGGCGGCGTATCTTCGACATTTTATATTTGTCGAAGCCCGTAAGATTGCACATCTCCTTGATTCCAAAACCTAATTTTATCAATATGCAGATGTGATATTCCACCATTGGCAACTGCCCGTTGGCGTTCATTATGCCGTAGAACTCGGGCAGTTCCATGTTTATCAGCTTGCGCAACTCCTCCCAATCGTCCTCAGCAGGCTCTGCCGCAGTCTTGCCCATTTGCTGAAAGCGCTTAACCACCGACGAACTGACGAGCCTTTCCTCTGCCGTTCTTCCGTCGTTTTTATATGCTGCTATCTGTCTTTTATAGTTTTCTATCTCTGCCGTCTTCTGCTCTATGAGTTGTCTGTTGCGCTCCTCACTCTCAGCCAGCAGCGCATCGAGGTCGTCGTTAGCCTTTGCCAGCAGCGTCATCTTCATTTCGTACTCATGCTGTTGTTGCGCCAGTTGTTCTTCCTTTCTTCTCCTTGTCTTACTGATAAAGACATACGCCACGAAGACTGTTGCCAGCAACACTGCCACGAGTATCAGCACCAGCATCTTGGTGCGCGCCGCCTCTTGCGATTTCTTTGCTGCCTCGTCTTTATATCGTGAATAGTCGTAGAGGGCTTGCATCGTTGGCAGTGCCGACTGCATCAGTCGCTGGTTGATAGTGTCGTTCTGCGCATAAGCCATCATGGCATATTTTGCAGTGGAGTCTGCCCTGCCCTGCTTTTCAAACAACAGGGCGAGTCCTCTTGCTGCGGCAATACGTTTGTTCGCATCGTCACCGGCCACAGCAGCCAGTCGGCGGAAGCATTGCTCTGCCTTGTCGGTGTCGCCCTCTGCCAGATGGAGCAGTCCTTTGTTATAGTAGAAAATCTCGCGTCCTTCTTTCACGTTGCCATTCGACTGGAAAAACTCCTTGATTTGCTCTGCCTTTGCCAAACTTACCGCCGCGTTCTCCACTGCTCCGCGTTCCAAGTAGAAAGCGGTAAGTGCTGAGTGGGCTTCGGCAAAGCGCAGATTCTCGCCATGCGCAAGATAGAGTTCTGCGCACCGCTCCTTAATGGCGATGCACGAATCGATGTTGCCCAACAGATAATAGGCAGAGGCACAGAAGTCTTCTGCCTTTATGGCTGCCAACGTGTCGCCAGCAAGCAATGAGTAGCGGCGGCAATGGTGCGACTGCTCCAGTTGGTATTGCGGAAGGAGTTCCTTGTTATATAAGTATGCCATCTGTCCGTGCACCTTTCCAACCAAAAGGTAGTCGCAATCGGCATCAGTGGTATCGGCACAGGCTACAGCCTGATGATAGCATTCAAGAGAGCGGGGCATGTCGCCAAGGTCACGATATACACATCCCAACAGATAGCGGGCAAGCATCTTCTCATTGGCAGTGCCGTTGCGGTCGAAATAATCTGCCACACTGAGCATCATACTGTCTGACACGAACGACTCATAGTTTTCATTTTGCGCTTTCGCCTTCATCAGCTGCTCATGCATCTGTTCATAGTCGCCACCCTTGCCACAGGCAAGAAGCAACAAGGATAATAATAAAAAATAAACTTTTCCTTTTGTCATGACATGGCAAAGTTATGCAAAAAATCGCCAAAACATCGAAATTTAACTATGAAATAGTTGCCAAAAGTTGCCATGAGACTGAAAACCTATGTGTTCATCGGGTTGATACGGGGATTTGCTTTGTTTTTGAAGGAGACAACTCTGCATCAAACTGTGCTTCCTCTTGCCATTTCGACTAGCTCAGATATCTATATTTTTCATCACATTAAAAATGCTTATACTCTATGCGGTCGGATTACAAATCCGCCCGAACAGAAATCCCTTAAATTCCAAAATCCTTAGAAAAAGAAAACTAGAAATCCCTTAAATCCCAAAAATCAGCCCGAACAGAAGCAAACTGTGCTCCCTCTTGGAAAGGGGGAGGTAGAGGGGGATGGAGAGAGTTAGGAGTTAGGAGTGAGAAGTTAGAAGTATCACTATCCCCTCCTAACCTCCCCTTTTCAAGGGGCGGCGATGCGGTCGGATTAAAATCCACCCGAACAGAAATCCCTTAAATCCCAAAATCCTTAGAAAAAGAAAACAAGAAATCCCTTAAATCCCAAAATCCTTAGAAAAAGAAAACTAGAAATCCCTAAAATCCTAAAAATCAGCCCGAACAGAAGCAAACTGTGCTCCCTCTTGGAAAGGGGGAGGTAGAGGGGGATGGAGAGAGTGAGGAGTTAGGAGTGAGAAGTTAGAAGTATCACGATCCCCTCCCAACCTACCCTTTCTCCTTCGACAAAACTCAGGACAAGAAAGGGGCGGCTATGCGGTCGGATTGCAAATCCGCCCGAACAGAAATCCCTTAAATCCCAAAATCCTTAGAAAAAGAAAACAAGAAATCCCATAAATCCCAGAATCCTTAGAAAAAGAAAACAAGAAATCCCTTAAAACCCAGAATCCCTAGAACGATTAACGATTAACGTTGAGCGATGAACGAACGTAGTCGGATT
>X430_Giraffe__coassemble_127_pt1 | contig 17066 bp, 18 predicted proteins | sample X430_Giraffe__metabat2_high_PE_008 | metagenome-assembled genome bin X430_Giraffe
ATTAACTCGTCCAACTTTTTGGGGTCACTTCACTTCAACTCTGAAGAGTATATTCCTTCAAAGACAGTCTCAGAGAAGAAATCTTCTATTTCTTCATCAGTAGCCTTCTGTAGTTGATTTCTATTTATATATCGTGGCATATTTTCTTATACTAATATGATTCAATCATAAATAATCACCCAATCACTTCCCTTGCCTTTACTGCGTTTTATAATTCCTTATTCAGTAAGTTGGGCTGTGATGTATTTAACAGTTCTCTCTGATTTCCTTATCTCTTTTGCAATAAACGCTTGTTTTGCTGAAGGATCTTGCTGTATTATTCTAAGCATCGGGATCTCTTCCCAAGTGCAATTTTTGCACTTGGGAGGCAGACCTTGGGCAAAATTTGCACTTTTAACTGGTTTCCTAACACTTTCAGAGGCATTATTTGCACTTTGAGGCTTTTGGCTGAACGCGAAATAATAGCGAATGCTTTATTAGTCCATAAAAATTGCGGAAACCCGCTGTCGGGAATCCAAATGCAAAGATAGTAATTTTTTTTAATTAGGAATTAGGAATTTGGAATTATTGTAGATAAAATAAATAACTGCACCACTTAGCAAGTGTAAGTGCACCACTTTTGATGCGTAAATGCATCGGTTATGAAGCGTAAATGGCATAGTTGTAAATAATGAAGCATGGTATTAAAAATTACAAGTGCCGTTTAATGTGGCTAAAGTGGCGTTTGGGAACTTTGAAAGGGCGTTATAGAAAGTTGAAAGGGCGTTTTAGCAGGTAAGCGGAAACCTTAAATATGAATACAAAAAAAGAGGTTTCCGTTAAGAAACCTCTCTTCGTGATTCGCGCAGGATTCAAACCTGCAACCTTCTGATCCGTAGTCAGATGCTCTATTCAGTTGAGCTAGCGAACCGTTGTTAGCGCTTCATTTCTGAATTGCGATGCAAAGGTAGGCATTATTTTTGTAACTTGCAAATCTTTTGATGATTTTTTTATCAAAATAAGCAAAAAAGTTGTTTTCCTACCTTTTTTACACCTAAATCGATGGTTTATATCTTCAATTCCTTCATAATCTCACTCATCTTCTGCAATGTTGAAATGCGTGTAGGAACAAGTGGAAGACGGAGGACATTCTTAATCATTCCCATCTCGTGGAGCATGGCCTTAACACCTGCTGGGTTGCCATCGACGAAGAGAAGACTGAAAAGGTCGATAAACTTATGATGAATCTTTCGAGCTGGTTCATACTCACCTTTGAACTGAAGGCGAATCATCTTTGAGAACTCTTTTGGCAGAGCGTTGCCAATAACGCTGATTACACCAACAGCACCGCATGAAATCATTGGGAATGTAAGAGCATCATCGCCGCTGATTACATCAAAGGTAGATGGTTTGTTCTTTATTATCTCGTTAATCTGCTCCAGATTGCCGCTCGCCTCCTTGATGGCAACAATGTTTTTACAATCTTTTGCCAATCTAACGGTGGTGGCAGCTGTCATGTTTACACCTGTGCGTCCTGGTACATTATATAATATAACAGGCAGTTTTGTGGCAGCAGAGATTGCCTTGAAATGCTGATAGAGTCCTTCCTGAGATGGTTTGTTGTAGTAAGGACAGATGCTCAGGATGCCATCGATACCGGTGAAGTCGCCTGTTTTCAACTCCTCAACAACAGCAGCTGTATTATAACCGCCACAACCAATCATAATAGGCACACGACCATTAACCAGTTCTACGATGAACTTCTTTATCTCAGTCTTTTCCTCTTTTGACAAGGTTGGAGTCTCACTGGTTGTTACAAGAATACAAAGGAAGTCTGCTCCATTATCAAGCTGGTATTCAACAAGCCTCTTTAATGACTGATAGTCAACAGAACCATCCTCATTAAAAGGAGTTACCAATGCAATACCTAAGCCTTTGAATATATTTCGTACCATAATTATTATCTAAATGTAGGTTCTAAAATCAATTTGACTGCAAAATTACACAATTTAATTGTAATTTGTTACCATAACTGACATTATTTTGCATATTTGGTAATAGAAATTGAGGGAATAAGGTTGTGAGGTTGTGAGGTTGCTTGTCCTGAGCATTGTCGAAGGATGAGGTTATGAGTTTCCTAGGCTCCCTCTCCAAGGAGAGGGCGGGGGGAGAGGCCTTTTAAGTTTTTAAGTTACAAAACCAATGGCGACTAAAAGCCCCTCTCCAAGGAGAGGGGTTGGGGTGAGGCTCCTTAAGTCGTACCTATATAAAGGAACAGCAGACCTAATAGTATCAGCAGCAAGTCAAATGCCTTGGCACGAAGATTCTTTTCATGGAAAAGCATTGCACCGAATACAAAGCTTACAAGCACACTGCCTCTGCGCACCATAGACACAATACTAATCATTGCATCAGGCAAACTAAGTGAATAGAAATATGCGAAGTCGGCAATACTAAGGAAAATGCTTACGCAGATAATGCTCCAGTGCCATGAGAATGGTGTGGTTTGCTTACGGCGAGGCCACCACAACAGCAGGAGCATGGCACCCATCATGAAACACTGGTAGATATTATACCACGACTGAACAGCCATCCTGTCTAACCCTATGCCGCCTTCAGTAACAGGTGCCATAAGATATTTATCATACAATCCGCTGATAGCACCCATCATAGCAGACAGCACTACCATCCATATCCAACGATTATGCTTGAAGTCGATGCCTTCTTTACGGCCACTACGGCTGAGCAAGAAGAATGAAACGATGGCAAGCAACACACCAACCCATTGCCACAGGTTTAGTCGCTCGCCAAAAACGATAAAGGCACCAACGAGAACCATCACAGGACGTGTGGCGTTGATTGGTCCAACGATAGTCAACGGCAGATGTTTTATACCAAAGTAGCCGAGCACCCAACTGCTTAACACTATAAAACTCTTGAGCAAGATAAACTTATGTATCTCCCACCCTCCTTCTGCCACATATACCATAGTGCCATCAAGCCATCCTGTGAAATGGCTAATGATGATGAATGGAAGAAACAACAAAGAAGAGAACAGTGTGTTAAGAAACAACACTGGCAATACGGCATTGTCTTTCAATGCCCTTTTCTTAAAAACATCATATAGACCTAATAAGGCCGCTGACAGAAATGCTAATGCTAACCACATAATTTAAATTTTAGTTGACGAGGTGTTTTATAGGAGTTCAGGAGTGTAGGAGTGTAGGAGTGTAGACATATGCTTTGTAGCAATCACTCATCCCAGAACTCTCATCGCTCATCCAATTGAAGCTCAGGACAAGCAACCTCATAACCTCAAAACCTTATAACCTCAAAACCTCAAAACTAATACTCCACCCTCTCAAGAAACAGCGCATGTCCAGGCATTGACTCGCCTGCCTCAGTGCGCTTCTTTCCTTCTATAACTTTTCTGAAATCATCAATGGTCATACGATGACGGCCAACCTCCACCAGAGTACCAACAACAGCACGAACCATGTTGCGCAGAAACCTATTGGCGGTAATCTCAAAATACCATGAGTCATCTGATGTCTGATGCCATTTGGCATACATCACATCACAGAGAGTGGTCTTAACATCAGAATGACTTTTGCAGAATGCACCAAAATCATCATAATCTCTCAACAGAGCAGCCGCCTCATTCATAAGCGCAAAGTCAAGCTCAAAATGAGTTTGCCAAGAATAATTCCTGTTGAATGGGTCCTTGCTTGTTGTCACATAATATCTGTATGTGCGACTAACAGCACTGAAACGGGCGTGCATATCATCTGCCACATGCTCTATTTTTGTAACAGCAATATCTCTTGGCAACAGACGATTGAGTTTATATTTAAGTTGATGACAATCTACTTGGGTATCATAGTCAAAGTGAGCAGCCATAAACCTCGCATGCACACCAGTATCTGTTCTGCCTGCCCCTACCACTTCCACATCTTTTCTGAGTAGCGTTGTCAAGGCTTTCTGCAGCTCTTCTTGTACTGAATTAGCATTGGGCTGTATCTGCCAACCATGATAATTAGTACCATCATAACTGAAATATATGAAATAGCGCATTTATTATAATCTAAGTTTAAGAATAATGGTTGCAAAGTTAAGGATTAATAATTACATTCACAAAAAATAATAGTTTTAGTGTGCTTAATTGACTATTTTTTCCTACTTTTGCAGACCACATTTATATATAAAGTTTAATCATGAATAATACAATCATAGCTGGTCCATGCGTAATTGAGTCTCAAGAAATACTTGACACTGTTGCGAGTGAACTGAAAAGAATCAACGAACTGTATAATATAGATATTATATTCAAGGCCTCGTTTGATAAAGCCAATAGAACTTCAATAAAATCATTTCGCGGACCTGGATTAGAAAAAGGTCTGGAGATGCTTGATTGCATAAAAAAGAAATACGGTCTGAGAATACTTACAGACATTCACGAGAGTTGGCAGGCTGCGCCAGTGGCTGAGGTGGCCGACGTTCTTCAGATACCTGCTTTCCTATGCAGGCAGACCGACTTGCTTGTGGCATCTGCGCAAACGGGTAAGATTGTCAACATAAAGAAAGCTCAGTTCCTGAGTGGTCAGGATATGATTTACCCTGTAGAGAAAGCGAAAGAGGCCGGCGCTAAGGAGGTGTGGCTTACCGAGCGAGGCAACATGATGGGATATAATAATCTGGTTGTAGATTTCAGAAACATTCCAGACATGCTTGAGATTGTGCCAACGGTTATTATGGACTGCACTCATAGTGTGCAACGCCCCGGAGCAGCAAATGGCAAGACTGGCGGTGACCGCAAGTTTGTTCCCGCTATGGCAATGGCTGCAAAGGCATTTGGGGCAACAGGATATTTCTTTGAGGTACACCCCAATCCCGACCAAGGACTCAGCGATGCCGCCAACATGCTTGAACTGGATAAACTCGAGGGACTTGTTAAGAAATTATTATGCCTCTCCTGAACTCCCAAATAAATTGAGGAGTTGACAAATTATTTGCATCAGGGGCATACGTCCTTTAACTTCATAGTGAGCAAAGCGAGCGATAACTTCCTTTAACTCCATTTAACTTCTAAAAAAAAATGAACATAAGACATTACGCTATACAATGTATCAAAGACGAGGCAAAAGCCTTGTTAGACATGATACCAAACATCGATGATGATTTTGACAAGGCGGTAATGCTGATGCTTAACTGCAAAGGCAAGATTATTGTTACTGGTGTTGGCAAAAGCGGACATATCGGCGCAAAGATAGCGGCTACCCTGTCAAGCACAGGCACTCCAGCCTTTTACATAAATCCCTTGGATGTATTCCATGGCGACTTAGGAGTAATGACAAAAGACGATATTGTATTGGCAATATCCAATTCCGGACAGACAGATGAACTACTAAGATTTATACCAATGGTATTGCACATGGATATTCCAATCATTGGCATGAGCGGAAACCCAAAATCGCTTTTGGCAAAATATTCAGCATGCCACTTAAATGTAAGCGTTGAAAAAGAGGCTTGCCCACTTAACTTAGCACCAACAAGCAGTACAACAGCCACACTGGCTATGGGAGATGCATTGGCTGTGGCACTGATGGAGATGAGGGATTTCAAACCACAGGATTTCGCGCAATATCATCCGGGAGGCGAACTTGGAAAACGACTGCTGACAACAGCCCAAGACGTGATGCACACAGAGAACATGCCTGTTATCACACCATGCATGCATTTGGGTGAGGCAATAATATTGGTGAGCAAGGGCAAGTTAGGCTTAGGCGTAGCAGAACAAGACGGAAGGATTGTGGGACTGATAACCGACGGAGATATAAGAAGAGCCATGGAGAGATGGAAGGCTGATTTCTTCGACAAGACCGTTGCGGATATTATGACCACTACTCCAAAAGTGGTTGGTCCTCAAACAAAAATCACAGAGATACAAAGTATAATGAATAAGTACAAGGTGCACAGCGTACTTGTTGTTGATGAAGCCAACCGCCTATTGGGAGTTGTCGACCATTATTCTTGTATGATATAATCGCAAGGAATTAAACCAAAATCGGTCTATTAGATTTGGGTTAAAAATAAACAAAGAACAGGGTGTCACTCGTATATTCATTGAGATGACACCCTGTTTTTATTTCATATAATGCTATTCAAAAGTAATTTTGGTTATTGGACGGAGGTAATTTGAAGTTGAGCAATCGAAACTCCAACCTGCAGGTAAATCATTACGAACTGTAAAACTCATAATATTTCCGTCTGCTTTTTCATAAATATAGTAAGTTCCACTTGAAAAAATATATCCTTTGCCTGCAGATACACAATTTTCATTAATCACAGACGCATTCTCACGAATAAAAGCAACCTCATCTTCATTAGGAAGTCTCCATCCTGTAACACCTTCCACATCCCATGAAGCTAAGGCATCGTTGACAGCAGACCTAATTGAACTTTGGTCGCCTTTGGTAAAACTCAGTTTTTGCTTCGCCGTACCAGATATCAGTGTAACCACGGTCTTGCCACCTGCATTTGCATGTTTCATAACATAGCAGCCTTTATAGAAAGTGCCAACCTGTGGCAAATCTGTTTGGTCGCCAACTACAGGAGTGTCGTCATCATCACCTTCATCACCACCGTCATCGCCACCCGATGGGTCATCTGGTGTGATGTCAGAGTCTGTACCATCATAGCTGCCATTTTCATCAAACGAGAATGATATTTCTTTCTCTCCTGCCCATGTTGCTCCTGTAATAGTACCGTTAAGGGTTACGCCAAGAGCTTCTGTGTAGGCTCCGTAAATCTTAATCTTATAATTTGCAAGAAATTTATCAGGACAGGTGTAAGAATAACTCTTGGTCTGATCTGTGTATTTCATTGTCACGGTTATTGTAACATTGCCTGTATTCTCTAATAAATATTCTTCTTGATTATTTGTCCAAGTCTTAGAACCAGATGTTTTAGTAAGTGTTTTTGTATGAAGTCCATTTGTTCCTGACATTGTTCCATCTACACAAATATTCTCATAGAAAGGAGCAACGGTAACGCTTACTTCATTTACCTTTGAAGGAACGTTATAAATCACTACGTCCTGCAACAGCATAACACGACGCTCCAACGATAATGTCAGCGTGTTTTCCTCTCCGTCTCTTAATACAACTGTGTTATTGGCAGTCATTAAATCGCCATGCTTTTTGCCGTCAAGCAGACGAACCACCGTAGAAGGCGTTGCCTCATCCTTTGTTGGAATCTCATAGTTAGCAATATCTACACCAGCAACGGCATATACTTTATACATACCCTCTAAGAGTTGCAATGACAATGTAGAGCCTTCATCTTCTATAGTAGCAGTAGAAACGCACTTATCGTTAGTGTCAAAAACATAAACATGAACAGGATAAGAAACAACCGCGTCTGTACCACTGGCACGTGTTCGTATGTTTATAAGACTGTTCCCCTCGTTCTCATCTACAGTAATATATTCTTTAGAGCATGATGAGAAAAACAAAGGTATTAGAAGTAACGATAAAAGTAATTTAAGCTTTTTCATATTATTATTCAATTGATTAGTTGATTGCAAATATAAATATTTTTTTTATAATAAGATAATCATTGTGAAATAATTTGGAAATCACATTGGATTTTAGTTAGATAAGAGATATATAATGCTTAATTCTTAATGCTTAATGCTAATAACAAAGCGAAGAGAAAGCATCTGTATCATAAACCAACAACAGCCAAGGGCTATATGGCATAACAAAAAAAAACTGAGGGAGCTTTTTAAAGTCCCTCAGTTTAAATATGTCAATAAAAATATTATTTTGCGTAAGCAACACTTCTTGTCTCACGGATAACAGTGATTTTCACCTGACCTGGATAAGTCATCTCGTTCTGAATCTTATTTGCTATCTCGCCAGAGAGTGTCTCTGTCTCGGCATCTGTCATCTTATCAGCACCAACAATAACACGAAGTTCACGGCCTGCCTGAATTGCATAAGTCTTGGTTACACCTGGATAGCTCATTGCAATAGCCTCAAGGTCATTCAAGCGCTTGATATATGCCTCAACTATCTCACGGCGAGCACCAGGACGAGCACCACTGATAGCATCACAAACCTGAACGATTGGCGCAAGCAATGTGTTCATCTCTGCCTCATCATGGTGAGCGGCGATAGCATTGCAGATATCTGGTTTCTCCTTATACTTCTCTGCTATCTTAGCTCCATAAAGTGCGTGTGGCAATTCGCTTTCCTCATCAGGCACCTTACCTATATCATGCAAAAGTCCAGCACGCTTTGCTTTCTTTGGATTTAATCCCAGTTCCGATGCCATAACAGCACAAAGGTTGGCTGTCTCGCGAGCATGCTGCAACAGGTTCTGACCATAAGAACTGCGGTATTTCATCTTACCTACTATACGGATAAGCTCTGGATGCAAACCATGAATACCAAGGTCAATAGCTGTACGCTTACCTGTTTCAATAACTTCGTTCTCAAGTTGCTTCTTAACCTTCTGAACAACCTCCTCGATGCGTGCAGGGTGAATACGTCCGTCAGCCACAAGCTGGTGGAGAGCAAGACGGCAAACTTCACGGCGTATTGGGTCGAAAGCACTAATAACAATAGCTTCTGGAGTGTCATCCACAACAATCTCAACACCTGTTGCAGCCTCCAAAGCACGGATGTTGCGGCCCTCACGGCCAATGATACGTCCCTTTACTTCATCATTATCAATATGGAAAACGCTAACGCTGTTTTCTATAGCTGTTTCTGTAGCAACACGTTGTATTGTCTGGATCACAATCTTACGGGCATTAGCATTAGCATTAAGCTTAGCCTCATCCATTATCTCATTGATATAGCTTTGTGCCTCAGTCTTAGCCTCGTCTTTCATTGACTCTACAAGACGAACCTTTGCCTCTTCTGCGCTCAAGCCAGATAGTTCCTCAAGCTTAGCACGCTCCTGCTGCTGCAGTTTGTCGAGCTCTTCCTGGCGCTGTACCAAAGCCTTCTTCTCATTTTCAAGACGATTTTGCTGATTGTCAAGCTCGTTCTTGCGACGGCCCAGTTCCTCATTTCTTTGATTAAGAGAAATCTCGCGCTGCTTCAGGCGGTTCTCATTCTGCTGAATCTGATGGTTGCGCTGCTGTACTTCTTTTTCAAGCTCACTCTTTTTGTTAAGGAATTTCTCCTTAACCTCAAGGAGTTTCTTTTCTTTCATTACTTCGGCTTCCTTCTCAGCCTCTTCTATTTTGCTTGTGTATATGCCCTTCAGTACATATCGGAAGGTAATAAAGCCTATGAAGCCACCAATAATGAGGGCCACAAGACCAATGATTATGTATACTGTCATAAAAAATTAAAACTATTTTGTTAATACTAATATTCTCTACTTCTTTTCTCCGAGAGTCTCTTCAATTTCGGCAGTCAGTTTATCGAGAATATCAGTAAAGGGCACAGTGTCGTTCTTGCTACGCTCTTTCTGATACTGTAGCGCTATGTCAATAAGTGTCATCAGCGCTATAGTATGATCACCTTTTCGTCCCTTATAGATTTGCGCATATAGATTATAGCGGTCAGTAATCAGCTTTGCCGCCAAACGATAATATTCCTCGTCTTTTCTATCTACCGCTACCTCTATTTCCTCGTCATAGACGTGAAGGTGTATATGTAGTTTTTCCATTTTCTCTTCTGCCATTGCCTCACTTATTTCTGGTCTTTCAGAATAGTAATGCACTTGTTGACCTCACGGATTAGCTTTGACAATCGCGCTTTGGTGTTTTCCAAGTCACCATCGGTAATCTCAATCATCTTAGCCATTTTCAAAGAGTTGTAATCATTCGTAGACTGAGCCAACTGAGTGCGAAGGTTCTCTATGTCCTTCTCACTTTTATCCAGCATCGCATACAGTTCTTCATTCTCCTTTTTCAATTCCTGAAAGCGGAGTATCATCTGACGTACGCGCGTCTGAAACTTTAATAAAGTCTGCTCATTCGTGGTCATAATCACACTCTTTGTTATACAAAGTTATTGAATTTCCTTAAGAAATTTGAACCTTGATATATTATTTAATATTTTTTAATTATTTCTTCTGCTGTAAATCTTCATCTTTTGGTCTTGGTTCCTTTTTAGCCAGCATCACTATTTTGTAAACAAAAGTAGTAATCCATGGCTGACTAAATCCAAGACGCTGGTTGTAATTGCGTATGCCTACAACGGTCTTCATCACACCAGGTTCTTTGTAGTCGTTCTTTGTAAATATGTCATTTACAGTCTTTTCAGTCATTCCATAAATGGCTTTTTTGAAGAAACCAGGCAGGCGGAGTTTGAATTTCATGAGATTACCCATGAGCATCATCAAGTCTTGAGTAAAGCTCTGGAACTGCACCATATATACCTGCACATCCTGCAGTTTGCGGCAGTTTTTACGTATGCTATGGTCGATTTCCTTGAAAAACGAGTCATCCATGCCATACATCTCCTTGAGCATCTTGCGACAACGCGCCTTCTCTCCCACTCCCAGTTTATTATTCTGTGTTGGCACCTTAAGAGTTGCCTTAAACATTCGCAAATCAGGCAGCATAGCAAGATTTGTTATGCCGAGATCAGAGGCAATGGCAGCCTGGAAATATACACGAATAAGACTCATAAAGTCTTCCATGCCCCCAACGCGTGCCTGTTCGTCTGATTTCTTTCCGCCGAATATTTTTGAGAATATATTCATAGTTATGTGTTCTTTATTTGTTATTGAATATTCATTATATTCTGCAAAGTTACTTAAAAAATCTATAAGTTTATTGTTTTTGATTAACAAAAACTTTATTAATTGGCAAATAAACATAAAAAACAAGCATCAAACAGGGAAGAACTCCTTGCTTGATGCTTGTAAAGTTATAAAAATGATGATATTTACTTCACTTCCTCAATAATCTTACCGCCTTCCTCAAGCGCCTGGATGTTGAGCGGAATGAGTGAGTGATGACGCTCTGGCAATGTCTTGTAGAGAGCCTTCTCCACACCATTAAGAGTAATCACCGGACAAACCTTGAGCAATCCGCCAAGAACAATCATGTTGAAAATCTTGCCGTTCTTCATCTCTGCCGCCTTGTCCATGGCATCAATACGATAAACGGTGATATCCTTTCGTGTAGGAGGATTGATTATACCAAAACTATCGTAAATAAGTATGCCACCCGATTTCAGTTTTGGTTCAAACTTCTCCAATGAAGGCTGGTTCAATACAATAGCGATATCGTATGAGCTAAGGATTGGTGAAGATATCTTTTCATCACTTACAATCACTGTGACATTGGCAGTACCACCACGCTGCTCAGGACCATAAGCAGGCATCCATGTCACCTCCTTATCTTCCATCAGTCCTGAATAAGCCAGAATCTTACCCATTGAGAGCACGCCCTGACCACCAAAACCTGATATTATTATTTCTTTTGTCATAATTAATTTGCTTTTAATTTATTTGTTGACGAGTTGATTTTTGAAGTTGACAAGTAGACGAGTTGACAAGTTAACAAGTTAATTGCTATTAAACTCTCATCCCTCATCTCTCATCCCTCATCCAACTTAAGGAGTTCAGGAGTTCAGACGTATGTTTTGGTTATAAACCTTAATCTGTAATCCTTAATCCTTAATCTAACCAAACTCCCTCATCTGAGTTCCCTTCCCTTCGGGAGGAGCTAGGGGTTGGTTCCCTCCACCTCTTAAATCGTATCCTTCAAGTCGCCCTTAGGATAGAACTTAAACATATTCTCCTTCATCCACTCGTTGGCCTTAACTGGTGATAGCTTCCAACCGCTATTACATGTAGAAACAATCTCAACCAGTGAGCTGCCCTTGCCTGCCATTGAGGCCTCGAATGCCTTGCGGATAGCCTTCTTGGCATTACGTATAGCACCCACGGTCTCAACGCTCTGGCGAGTAACATAGCATGTGCCTTCCAACTGAGCTGCCATCTCTGTAATCTTCAGAGGGAATCCATGAAGGTCTGCCTGACGGCCATAAGGACAAGTACTTGTCTTCTGTCCCATCAGCGTTGTTGGAGCCATCTGACCGCCTGTCATGCCATAAATAGCATTGTTTATGAAGATGATAACGATATTCTCACCACGGTTCAATGCGTGAATAGTCTCACAGGTACCGATACAAGCGAGGTCGCCATCGCCCTGATATGTGAATACCAAGCGGTCTGGCCACAAGCGCTTGATACCTGTTGCCACTGCTGGCGCACGGCCATGAGCCGCCTCCTGCCAGTCGATGTCAAGATAGCGGTATGCGAACACCGAACATCCTACTGGACAAACACCAACGGTCTTCTCTTCCATGCCCATTTCCTCGATTATCTCTGCAACGAGCTTATGCACAACACCATGAGAACATCCCGGACAGTAGTGCATCGGAACGTTGTTCATCAGCGTTGGCTTCTTATATACAAGATTCTCCTGACTTATAATATTTTCCATCTTCAATCACTACTTTATTAGTTTATCCTTAAGTGCTTCAACAATCTCATTTGGTTCTGGCACGATACCACCCAGACGGCCGTAGTGCTCTACTGGTATAGCACCGTTCACTGCCAGCAGCACGTCTTGAACCATCTGTCCCGCATTAATCTCAACCACGAGAATACCCTTCTTTGTCTTTGCCAGCTCAGCTATTTCCTTAGTTGGGAAAGGCCACAGGGTAATTGGGCGGAACAATCCCACTTTAATGCCCTGCTCACGAGCAATCTCTATGGCTTTGTCAGAAAGGCGTGCAGCACTACCAAATGCCACAATCACATAGTCAGCATCATCGCAATAGTTGGTTTCGTAGCGAACCTCTGTCTCCTTAATCTTCTTGTACTTAGCCTGGAAACGCAGGTTATTAGCCTCCTGCACCTCTGATGTAAGCTCAAGAGAAGTATGGATATTAGGCTTGCGGTCTTTTGTGCGTCCGAAAGTTGCCCATGGGCACTCTTTCTTTATCTCTTCCTCTGTGCGACGTGGCTTATAAGGCGGAAGCACCACCTTCTCCATCATCTGTCCGAGCACACCGTCGCTCAGAATCATAGCTGGGTTACGATACTTGAATGCCAGTTCAAAGGCAAGGTCAACGAAGTCGGCCATTTCCTGAACAGAGTTAGGAGCAAGCACGATGGTGTTATAGTCACCATTACCACCGCCACGTGTAGCCTGGAAATAGTCGCTCTGTGATGGTTGGATAGTGCCAAGTCCTGGACCTCCACGCTGCACATTAACAATAACTCCTGGTATCTCTGCACCAGCCATATATGTGATTCCCTCCTGCATCAGAGCCACACCAGGACTTGATGATGAGGTAAACGCACGCTTACCGGCACCAGCAGCACCATAAACCATATTAATAGAAGCAATCTCACTCTCAGCCTGTACAACAACCATACCCGTTGTCTCCCAAGGCTTGTCGAGCGAAAGAGTCTCAATAATCTCACTCTGCGGAGTAATCGGATATCCGAAGAAACCGTCAACACCGCAACGTATAGCGGCACGGGCAATAGCCTCGTTGCCTTTCATTAGTGTTACTTCCTGTTCTGCCATAATCTTTTTACTCCTCTACTTTCTTACGATAAACAGTGATACAGCCGTCTGGGCATACAATGCCACAAGCGGCACAGCCAACACAAGCCTCTGCCTTTACCACTTCGATAAAGGGATAGCCGCTGACATTCACCTTTTTAGCCATGGCGATGACATCCTGCGGACAGGCCTCAATACAGAGAGCACAGCCCTTACAGCGATTAGTGTCTACCACGATGGCACCTTTCATCTTACTCATAATTACCTTAATTTTTATTAGTTTAGCGTTGATTAATACCTATGGATTATACATATCTTTATTATAGAAGTCCAGTATGTCGTCGAGCATACGCTTTGCCTCAACAGCTGGACTCTCCGGATCTAGTTCAATCGCCTTTATATAGCAGTTTATTGCCTCTTGCCAGTTACCCTGCTTACGATAAGCATTACCTTGGGCGTAGTAATCTGATGAAGAGAGTTTTATTGGAGTTGACAAGTTGACAAGTTGACAAGTTGACGAGTTGCTTGCCTCTGTGCCATCCAACTGGTCAACCTGCCTAATGTTCAACTTATCTACTTGTTTATCTGTCAACATGTCCACTCCCATCTCACTTAACTTGTCAACTCGTCAACTTGTCTACTTGTCAACTTGTCAACTTAAAGTATCAACTCGTCAACTTGTTTACTCGTTAACTTGTCAACTAAAGATACAACTCATCAACTTATTTATAATACTCCTTCTTACCAGCAGCCAAAGTATTCTTCATCAGCGAGCAGATGGTCATAGGACCAACTCCGCCTGGCACTGGTGTTATGTAAGAACATTTTGGAGCAACCTCGTCGAACTTCACGTCGCCACACAAACGGAAACCGCTCTTGCGGGTTGCGTCTGGCACACGGGTTGTGCCTACGTCAACGATAACAGCACCATCCTTAACCATGTCGGCTGTAACAAACTCAGGACTGCCTATAGCTGCGATGATGATGTCGGCCTCCTGACATTCCTTCTTTAATGTCTTAGAACGGCTGTGGCATACTGTAACTGTTGAGTCGCCATACTGCTTCTGCATCATGAGCTGTGCCATTGGTTTGCCCACAATGTTTGAGCGGCCAAGGATAACACACTTCTTGCCCGATGTCTCAATGCCATAGCGCTTCAGCAATGTAATGATGCCGAGCGGTGTGGCAGAGATGAAGCATGGCAAACCGATAGCCATACGGCCAACGTTGATTGGATGGAAACCGTCAACATCTTTCTTATAGTCGATAGCCTCGATTATCTTCTGTTCATCAATATGCTTTGGCAATGGCAACTGAACGATAAAGCCGTCTACATCAGCATCATTGTTCAGTTTGTCAACACATGCCAGCAGTTCCTCTTCTGTTATGTCGTCTTCATAACGTATCAATGTAGATTTGAAACCGCAAGCCTCGCATGCCAGCACCTTGTTCTTAACGTATGTTTCAGAACCACCGTCGTGACCAACGAGCACAGCAGCCAGATGTGGTTGCTTGCCACCAGCCTCAACAATCTTTTTTACCTCTTCCGCTATCTCCTGCTTTATCTGGGCAGCAGTAGCCTTACCATCTATTAGTTGCATAATCTATGAACCTCACCCCACCCTCTCCCAAGGAGAGGGAGTAACGGATGATATATTTTAATTAGTTATTCTTCTTTAAATTAAATTTACTCCTGAACTCCTGAACAGATTAAGGATTAAGGATTAAGGATTAAAGCTTATTACCAAAGCATACGTCTGAACTCCTTAAGTTGGATGAGGGATGAGAGATTAGGGATGAGAGTTTAATAGCAATTAACTTGTCAACTCGTCAACTAGCGAAGCTCTCAACTCATCAACCATTCTAAAACTTCGGCATTCCGCCCTTCATATTCTTCATTGCGGCAGCCATCTGCATCATCTTGCTGTTTGATGTGCCAGCCACCAGCTTCATCATCTTGCGCATCTGGTCAAACTGCTTCATCAAGCGGTTTACATCATCAAGCTTAGTGCCCGAGCCCTTTGCTATACGCAGACGACGGCTTTGGTTGATAATCTCTGGGTGACTGCGCTCCTTTGGAGTCATACTGTTGATGATAGCCTCGATGCTCTTAAATGCGTCATCATCTATGTCCACATCCTTGATAGCCTTGCCCACACCAGGAATCATGGCAGCCAAATCCTTGATGTTACCCATCTTCTTGATCTGCTGTATCTGATTCATAAAGTCGTTGAAGTCAAACTGGTTCTTTCTCAGCTTCTTCTCCAGTTCTCTTGCCTGCTTCTCGTCAAACTGTTCCTGTGCGCGCTCCACCAAGCTCACGATGTCACCCATACCCAAGATACGGTCTGCCATACGCTCTGGATGGAACACATCGATAGCCTCCATCTTCTCGCCTGTACCCACAAACTTGATTGGCTTTGTCACCACAGTGCGGATAGAGAGAGCCGCACCACCACGGGTATCACCATCGAGCTTTGTCAATACCACGCCATCGAAGTCAAGACGGTCGTTGAATGCCTTGGCTGTGTTTACAGCATCCTGACCAGTCATCGAGTCAACAACAAAGAGCGTCTCGTCTGGGTTCAGGGCATTCTTCAGTCTTTCTATCTCGTCCATCATCTCCTCATCGACAGCCAGACGACCAGCGGTATCGACGATTACGACGTTGTGATTGTTCTGCTTAGCATGACGGATAGCGTTTTCCGCAATCTCAACAACATTCTTGTTGTCTGGCTCCATATATACAGGCACGCCTACGGTCTCGCCCACCACTCTCAACTGCTCCATAGCAGCAGGACGGTAAACGTCACAAGCCACGAGCAGCGGATTCTTGTGCTGCTTGTTCTTCAGCATATTGGCAAGCTTGCCACTGAAGGTTGTCTTACCAGAACCCTGCAAACCAGACATCAGGATTATTGCTGGACGTCCGTCGAGCTTCAGCTCTGTTGCCTTGCCACCCATCAGCTGTGCCAGCTCATCGTGAACAATCTTCACCATCAACTGACTTGGCTTCACGGCTGTAAGCACGTTCATACCCATTGCCTTCTGCTTTACGGTATCAGTAAACGACTTAGCCACCTTATAGTTTACGTCGGCATCAAGCAGAGCACGGCGCACATCCTTCAGCGTCTCCGCAACATTAATCTCGGTGATTTTTCCCTCACCCTTAAGTATCTTGAACGAGCGTTCAAGTCTTTCACTTAAATTTTCAAACATTATATATTGTATTTTTTATAATCTGAAATAGAATTTAAGTTGCAAAGTTACACCTTATTATTAATAAATACGAATAAATTGCCAATGATTTAAAATATTTTAAAAAAAAGTTTATTTTCTCAAACGCTCACCCCGTTACCAACCCCTCTCATCATCATATCCATTGAAGTCATCATCAAAGCCTCTGCCTTGCTCATAGCCGCCATCTTCATCAAATCCATCAAAGTCATCATAGTATCCATCTTCATCAAGGTCTTCATCGTCTTCAGCATATTCATCATCTTCCCACTCACTATCATCCCTGTCATCCAAA
>X430_Giraffe__coassemble_128_pt1 | contig 17012 bp, 11 predicted proteins | sample X430_Giraffe__metabat2_high_PE_008 | metagenome-assembled genome bin X430_Giraffe
CTTTTGTATTATGGCATTTTTAGGATGGCGCTACTTGAAAGCATGTTACTTTTAAACACTGCACTTTATGCTATTCTCTTCGGTTCTCCAACCTATGGCTATTTGGCAATAATTTTCCTCATCGCAATAATTTTCATATATCCAAGTCGCGACAGGTGTTACAGTGAGGTTGGAATGGAATATACAGAGGATTAATTTATACAATATAAATATTGAGATATGACCAACAGATTGGATTCTCCACATTATGATGATACGTCACACAAGTTTACGCTTGCTGTTATCATTGTAAACTACAACGTGAAATATTTTGTAGAACAATGCCTTATTAGTCTTCAAAAGGCTATGAGCGGCATTAATGGTGAGGTTTACGTTGTGGATAATGCTTCTACCGATGGTTCTGTTGAATATCTCATCCCGCGCTTTCCTGATGTCCATTTCATCGAAAGCAGTGACAATGTTGGTTTTGCTCGTGCTAATAATATAGCCATAAGGCAATCCGATTCTAAATATGTGCTTCTTATTAATCCCGATACATTTGTTGCTGAGGATACTCTTCGCCAAGTTTTGGAGTTCATGGAAGCCAACCCAGAAGCAGGTGGGGCAGGGGTTAAGATGCATAATACAGATGGTTCACTGGCCATGGAGTCTCGCAGAGGACTCCCAACACCATTAACAGCGTTTTATAAAATGTGTGGCCTCTGTGCCCGCTTCCCTAAGAGTAAGACATTTGGCAGATACTACATGGGCTACCTTAGCTGGGATAAACCAGAGAAGATTGAGGTAATGAGTGGTGCGTTCGCCATGCTTCGCCGCAAGGCTCTCATGAAGGCTGGTCTTCTTGATGAAGATTTCTTTATGTATGGCGAGGATATAGACCTCTCGTTCCGTCTTATTAAATCAGGTTATTCTAATTGGTACTTGCCACATCCAATACTTCATTATAAGGGCGAGAGCACACACAAGAGTTCTTTTCGCTATGTGCATGTGTTCTATCAAGCCATGCTCATATTCTTCCGCAAGCACTATGGGCATCTCAGTTTCTTCGTCACACTTCCAATAAAGATAGCCATATATATCCGCTCGCTTATAGCACTAATACAGATGCTTACTGATAAGGCTCGTCAGTCGTTAGGATTTGTAAATAGCAGGCGTAAGACTGAGCACTTCCTCTTTGTTGGGAGCGAAGATGTGTTGTCTCAATGCCGTGCAATAGTCCGCCGTAAAGGACTTGATGCTAGTTTTATTACAAAAGACTTGGATTCTCTTTATTCCGATATAGTTAAGAACAACTATAAAGACGGTCTCACATTGGTTTTCGACACCCAGAAATTTGCCTATGGCGAGATACTGGCATTTATGCACTCGCTAAATAACATGAAGATACAACTTGGCACATATAATCCTTCAACCAAAGTAATAATAACTCATAAGCAGATATACAAATGAGCACCGCTGGGATACGTTTAAGAGCGATAGAGCCTGAAGACCTTGATTTCATTTATCAAATAGAGAATGATGAATCATTATGGCATATTGGTAATGCCAATGTGCCATATTCACGTTATCACATCAGACAGTACATACAAGACACTGCTTACGATATCTATAAAGATGGACAGGTGCATCTGATAATAGAGACTGGCGATGGAACTCCTGTAGGCGTAGTAGACATATCTAATTTCTCACCACATCACAACCGAGCCGAAGTTGGAATTGTTGTGCTGTCACAATACCGAGGGCAGGGTATGGCTACTGAAACATTAAGTCTTATGCAACGATATGCTGCTTCCACATTACACTTAAACCAGCTTTATGCTATTGTTGCCGATGATAATTGCCATGCACAACGCCTCTTCCAGAAATCAGGTTTTAATACAACAAATATCCTCAAAAAATGGCTTTTTGACGGTCAAACATATAAAGACGCAATGATAATGCAATTTTTTTTGCAAAAAACACGCTAAATATTTGTTTGTTACAAAAATTATTTATACCTTTGCATCCGCAATCGAAAATAAGACTGGTGCGTTAGTTCAGTTGGTTAGAATGCCTGCCTGTCACGCAGGAGGTCACGGGTTCGAGTCCCGTACGCACCGCAAATCCTTGATGAAAATCAGGGATTTTTTTTGTTATCTTGCTTTACGAATTAAAGAAGTGAAATTATAGCATCCCCTTGATTTAAGTATGCCGTGCAACATGCTATGCTTTGTAAAATATTTTTTATACCTTTGCATTGAAAATAAACACATATAGTAATGAAGAAGTTTAAAGCTGTTTTGTTTGACCTCGATGGTGTGGTGTTCGACACAGAACCACAATACACTCAGTTCTGGGGACAACAATGCAAGGAATTCAAATCTGACATTCCTGGTTTGGAATTTATGATTAAAGGACAGACACTAGTTCAGATATTCGAGAAATATTTCAACGATGAGTACTTCTGTCATCGTGAAGTGATTTTTAAAAGACTTGAGGAGTTCGAGAAGACCATGACATTCGATTATGTCGATGGATTCGAGAATTTTATATCACAGCTTAAAGAAGAAGGAATAAAAACTGCTGTTGTTACCAGTAGCAACTGTGCAAAGATGAACTTTGTGTATCAGCAAAGAGAGGAGTTTAAAGGTTATTTCGATGCCATACTTACCTCGGAGGACTTTGAATACAGCAAACCACATCCTGATTGTTACGAGAAAGCGTCAAAACATCTTGGCATTGAGGTTGATAAGTGCATAGTTTTAGAGGATAGCTTTAATGGTTTGAAATCGGGCAGAGCAGCCAATATGTATGTAGTGGGCATTACAACAACTAATAGCCGTGAAGCCATTGAGCCACTCGCTGACTTTGTTATTGACAATTATAATGGTTTTTCACTTGAATTACTTTGAGTTGTGAGATAAATAAACTAACTTTGCACCTGCAAAAAAATAAAACATAGAAATGGCAGGTTATTTAGTAAGTGATAAACGTAAGGTGACAACAAGTCGCTTTATGGAGATGAAGCAAAAGGGCGAAAAGATTTCCATGCTCACATCTTATGATTATACAACCGCTGGCATTGTAGACAAGGCTGGTATAGATGGAATATTAGTTGGCGACTCAGCTTCTAACGTAATGGCAGGTGACTCAACAACCCTTCCTATGACAGTGGAGCATATGATATATCATGCGCGTTCAGTGGTAAGAGCCGTTAGCAGAGCGCTTGTTGTGTGTGATATGCCTTTTGGAAGTTACCAGATTGGCAGTCACGATGGCGTAAAGAATGCCATACAGATTATGAAAGAGAGTGGATGTGATGCCCTTAAACTTGAGGGTGGCATTGAGATTATCGATACTATTAAGCGCATACTCGATGCTGGAATACCAGTAATGGGTCATCTTGGACTTACACCTCAGAGCATAAATAAGTTTGGAACATACGCCGTTAGAGCACAAGAGGAAGAAGAGGCTGCAAAGCTTATCAGCGACGCCAAGGCACTTGCTGATATAGGATGCTTTGCCGTGGTACTTGAAAAAGTTCCTGCTTCACTGGCCACTCGTGTATCTCAGGAAATAAGTATACCAACTATTGGTATTGGCGCAGGCAATGGCACTGATGGTCAGATTCTGGTTGTAGCAGATATGTTGGGTATGACACAAGGATTTAGTCCACGTTTCCTCCGCCGTTATGCCAACCTAAACTCTGTAATGACAGATGCCATAGGCCATTATGTTGAGGATGTAAAGAATGGTGATTTCCCTAACGATAAAGAATCTTATTAATACTCCTCAAGAGAAATTCCCGATAAAAGAATTTTAATTATCATTCATACAAATAAAGTGTAGGGTGTGCAAATAAACAAAACACGCCCTACATTGTTTTTTTTATACCTAATGATTAACCCCCAATTCGGTTGAGTTAAAGCATATTGATGCTTTTTGAACTATAATCCAATAAACAGGTTTTAAATTCCACAGATACCCGAATATGGGCAATAACTGCACTTCTTGCTGTCTATAATAGGATAAAACGGCACAGAAGGGTTGAATATCTCATTGACTTTCTGGGTCAGCACACTCATAAACGCTGTCTTATGCGTTGCAATATCATCAATAGGTGCTCCTGCGAGTTTTAATACGATTTCATCGCTGTTTTCTATGCGCTTCTGAATAAATAGTAATGCGGGTGAAACAGGTAGGCCATGTTTGTTTATCTTGCCAGAATCACTTACTATCTTGCTGTATAGCATTGTTTGGATATAATAGTCGCCATGCTTTTCTGTTACAACCGAGTTTTCAAACAAAGCATCTACAGAGTCAATCTTCTTCAGTTCTGTATTAGCACCAGTTTTATAGTCAACCACACGTATGCAATCCTTGCCATTATCCCTTATCATGTCAAGTCGGTCAATAATACCGCCAACAGATGTGGTAAACTCCTCTTCACCAGATTTCACAACCATATCCTCAAGCACCTGCCTCTCAAGTCCTAATATCTTGAAACGCCCGAGTTTCATATCATTCTCAAGCAGTCTTCTTAGATAAATTATCACTACCTCACGATTGATAAGCTGCAAACCATCGTAGTCGTTAGTATTGTGTGATTTAGTATTAAAGAGGTTTACATTAAACGACTCATCAACGGCTCTTTCTATTGTTGTGGGCGACTTTAGCATTTTGCCGATTACCTCTGGTGAAACCCATCCTTCGCCATCCATCATCTGCTCATATAATTTCTGCGATGCATAATGGAATATGATACCAAAGATGCGTCCATCAATCTTATCCTCATCATTTAGGTCGGGCTCTTTTATTCCACTAACGTAATTATAATAGAAACGCAACGGGCATCTTAAGTACAGGTTGATGGCAGAAGGAGAGAGTAGTGCACGGTTGTTTTTTTCAGGATTAAGCGCTTTGTCAAAACGTTGGCGGAGTATACTCATCACCTCCTCTGTCTTATCGATATCCTGAGGACTGCCTATTGAGAACTCCTGAACAGGACAGAGTGATTTGCGTATCACCTCATGACCACTTTCTACGAGAAGTTGCAGAACAAAACGACTAAGCTCAGCCTTGTTGCCATCTGTTGTTGCGTTATTGTAGAGAATGGTAATATTCTCTGCTCTCTGCAGCAAACGGTAGAAATAATAAGCATAAATAGCCACCTTATTGTCAATAGTGGTCAATCCGAAAGCCTTTCTTATGCTATACGGTATAAATGAAACATCGTTAACCCCCTTAGGCATATTGCCCTCATTAAATGAAAGTATGAGAAGGTCGGTGAAATCGAGGTTTCTTGTTTCCAATACTCCCATTACTTGTAATCCAATAGCTGGTTCGCCATGGAATGGTATAGCCGTAGTCTGAATCATCTGATTGATTATGCTGCACAATATCGGAGCACTAACATTAAGGTCGCCACAAGCAATATGTTTCTTAACACGGTTTAATAGAGTATATGCTTTAAACAGAGATTCCTTATATAGAGGGTCGTCAACATTATCTTTTGTCCTTTCTGCAAGAATAGTTATAACCTTTATAATCCATTCGGTCATAGACAACTCAAACGACACATTCTGGTCTAAGCACGAATATGGATTACTGAAAAGAATTTCAAGCGCATCATCTTTAGCCAACTGCTGAAAAGTAGGATAGTAAATCTTAGAACTTACGTTAATCTCCTCTACCAATGCCGCATAATTATCTGAAAGAAAATGGGTGTAGGGATGGTTTAACACATTGTTGATAAACCTCAGAGAATAAGCATGCTTACGATTATTATAACCTTCTATTCTAAGTGTCATTAACAGCTTTACAAACGAGGCTATTGGTGTTTGTATAAGCGGATAACCAGTTGTGATATTTGCATTGCTTATTTCTTCTGGCAACGAGTGGATGACGGTTGGCAGCACATTCTCATTACACATAACCACTGCCACATTCTCACCTTTATCAGCCCTGTTGTCCTCTTTAAGCCAATTAGACGCATAGCGTGCTTGTATGGTTTCTGTGGTCGATGAAATCAGTGTTATTTGCTTTTTGCGATTGAAATTATTGTATATGCCGCTATTGTTTATGTCAAGGCTGTTTGGAAACATCTCCAGGAATGATGCTATATAATGTCCAGCCTCATTATTGTGTGAGTTCTTCCTTGGCATGTAATAGTGGTCAAAATCCCAATAAAACTCTGCCTTGCCAGCTTTTTTAAGACGGTCGAAGAGAGCCACTTCAACCTTTTGAATCATATTGAAACCAACGAAAATATAATTATCATATTTAAATTCGATGGATTCATCGGTGGCAACCTTGCGGTATAGAGCACCTTCATACGCCAAACCATTCTTCTCAAGCGTCTCGTTGTATTTTACATATATATCATAGAAGTGTGACCAAAGTTTTTGAAAGCGTTGTTTCAGCTCAGAGGTCTTGTCGCCAGAGAAATTCTGGAAGAAATGTTTTATCACATTAATCTGTTCCTCAGTGAGATAAGACAAGTCGTCATACTCATGCAAGTCGCTCATGTTGGCAAAAACAAGACGTGCATCAGCCATATTTTTATCGATATCATCGAAATCTGATATCATCAGTTGTCCCCATCCATAGAAATGGTCAAGCGACTCATCTGTCTTGGTTATCTCAGTAAAGCATTTGTGAAGGTCGCATATTAGCTTTAACTGGTCGGGCACCTGTAATTCTGAGTGACCTCTAAACAAATCGCTGATGGTGATATAAGCAGGACTCCACATAGGTTGCTTGCTTACGTCCATCAGGTATTTGTTCATGAACAATGATGCACGCTTATTTGGAAACACCACAGCAGTGCGCGACAGGTTAGTGCCATGCTTGCGGATAATATCTTCAGCTACATATTCCAGAAACTTTTTCATACCTCATCAAATTTATTTGCATAAACATACCACAGAACACCCTTAACATTATTATAACCCATTTCTTCGAGTTTTTCCATGTAGAATCTTACTTGTTTTCTGTAGTCGTCATTCTCTTTTCCGAATTTAAAGTCAACCACTATAACCTCATCACCATTTCTCATCACTCTGTCAGGACGTTTTTCTATTACAAGTCCTGTGCTGGAATCAAGCGAAAGGATAGTACACTCATTAAACACCTCCCACTTGCCCGAGTACCAATCAGCCACACGAGGTGAAGCAAGGCGCTTGCGCAGCATAGATGAAATCTTTTCAAAGCTAATGTTCTCATCGTAGAGCACACCTTCATTTTCTAGTTTCTTTAATGCATCGTCCACATCGGCTATAGTAGTGATGTTTGATAGCACGTTGTGAAGCACAGAACCAATCTTAATATACCCAGCGCTGCCATCAGAATCATCATCTATGTTTTCTATAAAGTGCTTACTGTCGTTGCTTTGCTTGAATTCAAGATGCGGAGTTTGCTGCTTTAACTCAATAGGCAGTTTTTCATAATCCTGCAAGAACACGTTTTCTGTCTTTTCAACAGCCTCTTTCTCCTTGGATATTGTTATCTCTCCATATTCAAAGCATATGCCACCGCCTTGAATGCTTATGATGCTGTTGCTGATTTCAGGATTAATCTTTTCAAGACGCTCACTTACTTCTTTCAGACACAGAAGAATAAGATCTGAGCGAAGACTCTCCTTGTTTGCTTTATCCTGCTGTTTTCCATTCTTTTTCTTCTCGTCGTCCTTCTTTTCATCTTTTCCAATGATAAAGAGGTTACGGCGAGCTCTTGTAAATGCCACATAAAGCAGGTTTAGATTGTCAACGGAGTTTTGCAACTTCTCCTCGTAATAGTCTAAAGCATAAACCGAACCCTCCATCCTTGAACTGTAATCAATAGGCACAAGCGCAAGGTCTGAGAATGGTGGCACATCAGTGTTGCAAAGCAATATGTTGTTTTTTGTCTTCTCCAGTTTCCAGTCGCAGTAGGGCAGTATCACACTATCAGCCTCCAGTCCCTTGCTCTTATGCATTGTCATTATCCTTATGCCATCCACATCGGTGCCTTGTATGTTTTCCTTATGCAGCTTCTCTTCCCATTCACGAAGAAATCCATTAATATCCGACGACAGCTCTGTGATATAAGCCTGTAGTTTGTCATAGAATGTGCAGATGTATGCTGATTCGCCAGCCAACTTATCAAGATTGAATATCGTGTGGAGAGTCTGACAAAGATTAAAGAGCGGCATTCGCTTCAAACCCTCTATATTGTTTGTGAAAGCCTCTGGCAACCATTCATTAAGTTGACTATTACTAATCAATAACACATTGTCAGATAAGTCATTGCCTAATATATGCTTATTATATGCTTTAACCAATTCTCCCTTAGTAATATCATCATTTGGATTAGATATTACCTTTAGGGCTTTAATCATAATCAATACGGCTGTAGATGCTGAAAGCTGGAAGGCCTCGTCAGAAACAATGGTTATATTATTAATATGTTTTATAAGATAATCGGCTATTAGCGGTATCTGCGAGTTGTATCTTACCAATATGCAAATATCTTTCTGGCGTGAGCCTTTATTAAGTAATCCTGACACATGGTCTGCGATGATTTCCAATGTTTTCTCGTCGTAATCATCATCGGCAAGGAGGTCTATCCTTACATATCCTTCATACGGCTTGTTGTCGGGCACCATCTGCACCACATCACTATAAGCATTACTTATTTGGCCAGTATCATCGGTCTGATGACTCATGGCTGTGGTGAAAAACTCGTTGTTGAAGTTGATTACATTCCTCAACGACCTGTAGTTAACACTAAGTGGCTCAACCTTAACCAATTCATCATTATTGCCGAATTCATCGGTTATATTGTTAAGCAATCGCCAGTCACCTGAGCGAAACCTGTAGATGCTTTGCTTAACATCACCCACGATAAGGTTTTGCGAACCCTCATGACTCATACACTCAAGCAGCAGCACCTTGAAATTCTTCCACTGCACGGTGCTTGTGTCTTGAAACTCGTCTATCATAATATGATGCAGCTGAGTACCTATCTTCTCGAATATAAATGGAGAGTCGCTATTGTCTATAAGCGATTGCAAAAGGTGCTGAGTGTCACTGAGCATAAAGCGGTTGGCCTCAGTGTTTAATTCTCTTACTTTCTTTTCTATATGATTAAGCAGTCGCATCTGGTTTAGGTGCCTAAGCGTAAGCACAGATGACATATACCTAACCTTTTGTATCTTCTGCTGACTTACAGCCTCTTTCAGTATGCCATGAAGCACAGTTGCCACTACCGAGTGGATATATGGCTCGTTTGGGTGTTTCTTGTTGCACCATTTGTCTGTGTCTTCCAGGCAAGCAATAACATAGCTGTTGGCTTCTGTGTCTATCTGTCCATCTGCCAACTTAAGGAAATAACCATATACACCGCGGTTTTTCTGATATAAGTCTTCTATAGTTATTCCATGTTTATCGGTTGCCTTGATAAACCTCTCTGCTATTTGGCGCATTGTGTCTAGAGCATCTTTCTGTTCATTCTTGATGCTTTTCACATATTCATCAAACTTGCCTTTGGCCTCCATAAACTCATTAAGCCTTTTGGCATGTTCCTTGTATGTGTCTTTGAATATTGTTTTGCCAAATGTTTTAATGCTTCCTATTACATTCCACGACTTGTCGTCTGTTATCCTCTCATGTATATAACTTATAATCCACGAAAGCACATCATCGGTTTGCGTAAGGTCTTCTATCATCTCGTCAACAGCAAGTTCCTTAACCTGCTCGTCGTTAAGACTAACCCTTAGGTTTACCGTAAGCTCAAGCTCTCTGGCAAGGTTTCTTAGCACACTCTGAAAGAATGAGTCGATGGTTTCTATGCGAAACCTGCTGTAGTCATGGAGTATGTTGCTCAGTGCTATGCCTGCATTCTTGGCTGCCATCTCTTGGCCAAGACCTGTTGATTGGCATATCTTATCTATATACGACTGTGAGTCGGGCTGTGATTTCCAAATGCCATACAGCTGACTTAGTATTCGCATCTTCATTTCCTCCGTAGCCTTATTGGTAAAGGTCACAGCTAAGATGTTGCGATAGCTCAGCGGGTTTACAACAAGCAGTTTGATAAACTCTACGGCCAATGTAAATGTTTTGCCGCTTCCAGCACTGGCTTTATAGACGGTTAGTGGTTTGTTCATATATTATGATTTAATTTTAGGCTCAAAGTTAATAAATTATTACCAACGGCGGAATAATTCCATGGTAAATTTAAAGCCTATGTCATGATATTTTGTGCCAAGGAAACTTGTGAACACACCTGCCGAGAAATATCTGTTGGTAAAACTATATCCCAGTTCAGAGTATGGCTTGGTGTCTTGTATCCTAAGCGTTCCTATGTAAAATCTCTCGGTTTCAACGTATTTTCCTATAAGTGGAAGGCGTGACATTATCATCAGTGGCGACTCATACGAGGCATTCATCCTTAGGTAATATTCTGATGCGTTGTACCACTGACTTCTTAGCAATTGGAAATTGCCCGTCCACTCATCATCCCATCCCTCGGGCAGGTAGTTCTCGCGGAAGTTGCTAAAGTCAACAAAGTAGTTAGTGCTTTTATTGGTATAGAAACCTCCGCCCAAACGGATGTTCAGGATTTTCATCCCACTGATATGTTTTTTATAGGAAGCATCCATTTCCCATTTCTCATATTCAATGTTTGAGTTTAACACACCCTTGATGCTTCGCTCATAACTTGCTGTAAACACAGGCATAGTGGGCGAGGGGAGGTATGACACAGAAACGAGTGGGGCAAAGCTGTTGTATGAGTTTGTTTGTCCTATGCTGTCGAAGTTATGACTATTCACAGCCGTGCGCTTATGGTATGTGCATCCCAGATCCACCGATAGTTTTGGCGAGAGGTAGAAGTTGCCATGCAGTTTCAACTGCTTATCATCAAAATAGTCTAAGCCAAGACCAGAGAAATCAATAGTATCACGACTAGAGTCTTTTATCATGTCGAGCACCGATGAATTGGTTATTCTATTGCCGTTTTCCAGTAGCAACTCTATCCACGACTCTTTCTTCTCGTTAATGTTATAGCGCAATGGCAGTTTGTAGAAAAACTTATCTATCTTAAAGTTATATCCAAATCTCGGGTTGATGCTGATGCTCTGGTTGTCGGTAAAATAATGATTGGCATCAAGCTTTATCCTGTATGCCAGTCCACGGCTATTGCTATAACTCAGTTCTAAAGGGTTGATTAGCGGCGATAACTTCAAATAAGAGTTGGCCGAAGAAAATTTTAGTGTGCTAAGCAGGTTGTCGTCGATTACATTTAATGCCTTCTCACCAAAGTTCTCGTTTTTTGTAGCGGTTGAGTCTTGCTCCTTGTTCTTAATCTCCTGATTATAACTATTGTAAATATCTCTTTCAAAATCCTCAAGAGTCATAGGGCGCAGGCTGTCCATAGTCATCTTGCTTGAATAGTCCTTCCATTTTGCATCCTGAGCTTTGTCGAAGGAAGGGGAGGATTTAGGAGAGGCTTCCCCAGCATAACCCGCAGTCAACTCAGCCTCAATCCTATTGCCCAAGAATTTAAACCTTGCCTTTGTAGAGCATGTAGATGGCAGCAACCTATGGGTATTGTCCATAACCACTTTTACGTTATAGTCAATCATGTCAAATGTGCCTCTTAGATGACATTGCTTGATTTTTCCGTTATTGCTTTGTACTATTGCCCATCCCGTAACCAACTGTGTGTTGCTTATCTTAGGCTTAAAGGTTATGCGCACAAGTGAGTCGCTCAGCGCAGCTGTTTTGTATCTGTAATACCTGGCATTATTCTTATAAAAAGGCGAAAGCACATTATCGCCAAACAACTGCTCTCCGTAGATATTAGGTGTGGCATACTCAATGATTACGGGCATCACCTTGCGGTTTTTCCTTATGGTGCTAATCGTGAGCTGGGGTGTCATATCAATAATCCTATGCCCCAGAACCCTTGCGCTTCCTATTGTCTCACCAATATAATTCCTGTGGCCCTTAGCTATAGAATACATCGAGGGCACAAGCATCAATGTGGCATTGCGCTTGCCTATGGTTTTGAATGTGTGTTTCAGGTAGACTTGTGTTTCTGTGGTATCGATGGCGGTTATATGCTTGTCTCTGTAACTGAATATCAAGTTCAGGCTTTCCAAACCTTTGTCAGTCACTTGTTTGGAAAAAATATTGCCAGAAATACAAAGTAGTATCGCTGGCAATAATAATCTTGTTATATCAAATTGTTTAAACGTCAAGTTTTTTTAACCTAAATATTTCATCAAGATTTTGGCATTGCCGCTATCTCTTAGCTTGGCTATTGACTTTTCTCTAATCTGGCGCACACGCTCTCTTGTAAGTCCCAGCTGGTCGCCAATCTCCTCAAGTCCTTTCTCATGGCATCCTATACCAAAGCACTCACGGATAATGGTTATCTCACGGTCTTTAAGCACTCTTGAGAGCACATTGTTCAACTCAGTAGCCATAGACTCATGGTCTACATAGCGGTCTGTACGAGAATCATCACCAGATGCCATTACATCGAGCATACAGTTGTCCTCACCATCCTGGAAAGGAGCATCTATAGATACATGATGACCATCGGCCATAAGGCTCTGACCAATCTTCTCCTCGTCAATCTGTGTTACCTCAGCCAACTCAGATACTGATGGGTGGCGCTGGTTCTCCTGCTCAAACTTATTAATCTCGTGGTTAATCTTGTTCAACGAACCAACCTGATTAAGTGGCAGGCGCACAATGCGGCTCTGCTCAGCAATAGCCTGGAGAATGCTCTGGCGAATCCACCATACAGCGTATGAGATAAACTTAAAACCTCTTGTCTCGTCAAACTTCTGTGCAGCCTTAATCAGTCCAATGTTACCCTCATCAATAAGGTCGGTAAGAGTAAGTCCTTGGTGCTGATACTGCTTAGCCACTGACACAACAAAGCGAAGATTGGCAGTAACCAATTTGTCCTTAGCACGCTCACCCTCAGGACCACCCTTGCGGATTTTCTGAGCAAGCTCAATCTCCTCATCAATACTAATAAGAGGAGCGCGGCCAATTTCTACGAGGTACTTGTCAAGTGCTTCACTTGAACGGTTAGTGATACTCTTTTGAATCTTAAGTTGTCTCATCCTTTCTACAATTCTTTTATGCTGTTTTCTTAGTAAATCTCTGATTTAAAGATAGATAGGTCAATCAACCCCAAAAATCTCTGCAAAATTACAAAATAATAACGAAAAATAGTTTGTTTTATTTATAAAACCTTGTGTTAAATATTATTAATACAACCATTAATTCATCACGTATTCGCAAAAATTTCATTTATCATTAGACGTAAAATCCTTGAAAAGGTTTAATCACTTTGTTCAACAAAAGTACTTTTTTTGTTGTTAGTACTTTTCTAAGTAGGGCAGAGCACCGCGTCTGCCCAAATCCCCAACCTCAACCATCCCAACCAAAAACCCAAAAGGGTGCCACCCAAGCGACACCCCAACTCCTAACTCCTAACCCCTAACCCCTAACTCTAAACTCTTTCTACTCCTTCTCCACATCATAAGAATCGGCCTCCTTAAGCTGTACATCAAGCTTGAAAGAAGATGGTGAGAGCTCACCTGTAGCACGAGCACGCAAACGATAACCAGTAACATTATCCTTTGTTGTAAACTCACTTGGTGAATCAGCTGGTGTAGTCTTTATTCCCACAGAGAATATTGCCAGGTCATCCAGCTTCACACCCTTGCCATCCAAAACCAGCTCCTTGATACATGTGATCATGTCTGTGAGCACACCGCGGATAACACCTTTAGAATAAAGTGAGTTGTGTGTGGCCATGTGAGAAGCAAGACCGTCAAGGTCGAGGTTGTTAGTCACTGATGCGCGGGCATACCACTTGCCAAACTGCGCACTCTTCTCGTTTGTGTTCTTGTAAAGTTTGTAACGAATCATAACGGTAAAAAGTTGATTAAATGGTTGATAATAATGGTTGATTGGTTGATTAATAGAGCTCTCTTAACTACACTACAAAGATACTAAAAATATCTGAGATACACAAATATATGTGCAAATAAATTAAGCAAAACTTTAATTATTTTCAGTATAAATTTTAGTGCGAAAAGTCAGTCGTAAATGGGCATGATAGACAATGGAAATGCACCACTTAGACTGGCTAAGTGGTGCTGTTATGAGAGTTAAATGGTGCTGTTATGGATTACATTTCAGATACACTCCCTTGCTCTTTTGCATAGCCATTTTACTGCGAATAAATTTTGGCAGCCAGCGCTCGATGCTTCTTGGGTTTATGCCAAGTGACTCGGCCTTGTCTTTAGCCTCCTGAGTGGTAAACTCATTAGGTAAACTGTTATACAGGCGCTGCTCATCGTTTCTTAGAGTAGATGTGTTGGCGGTGGTTTTCTCTCCCCATTTCATCTGCTCATAGATAATCTGCGTGTGTTCGTTGAGCGTGGGCTGAATGGTAAGAGCAAGTGTAACATCGTCATCTATTGCCGTAAGCGCCTGCTCGCCCTCATTAAACAGTGGCTCACCATTTGCCTTTCGTGTGCTGTACCTGCGTAGCAGAGCAGATGTCATGGCCAAACGAGTGGCATTTAGCGCCTGACGCTTAACAAATCCCATATAGTCGTTGCCAATTTCCAACCGACCGCGAGAATGCTCTTCGTTGAAGAACTGGAAGATGCGCTCACCTTGCTCGGCATTTAATATAAATTGCACAGGATGGGATAACTGTTGCATATATTCTAACAGCTCAGCATATTCCTTGCCTATAGCCAGATAAACATCCTCCTTGGGTCTGCTAGACGAGATAAAAGGATTCTTAAACTCATAGTTGGGCTTCAGGGTATAGTTGGTAATTCGCGATGCCAATCCATTTTCGGCAGATGGAAGAAAACTCTTAAGTTGGTCGGTTGTGCCAGCATAAAGAAATCCTATGCGAGGCTGGCGAATGCAGATGTGCAGATTATCCATCTTTCTTGTAGAGGTATATGTTTCATTCTGCCATCCCGCACGCAGCACTTTTGAGTAGTCGCCATAGCGGTTTTTCATCATCACCACCACGTCGTCAAGCTCAGTTCCCATCATCACAATGCACCCGTTATTGTTGCTTATTTCTTGACACAATGCGGCCTCCGTGATGTCGCCACTACATACAGGCGAAGTTTCCACAGGTTGCTTTGGCTCTGGTCCGCGCTTGCTCCTGTTCACAGAGTTGTTGCCCATAGCCTCCCACTTATTGTGTGCATCTTCCCATTCTGCTTTCTCATGCTGATAAGCATTTCTAATCTTCTCCTCGTATGGCTCAAGTATCTTGCGGATAAGAGCCAGTTCACCCTTGCCGCCAGCAAAAGGAGCCGAGACAACAAAGTAGTTGCTTATGAATTTCATGGAGTCCATGTAATAAGTGTAATAATTAGGCACCAATGGCCCCATCACCGTTATGGCAGCATTAAGCATCATGTCGCGAACGGATGGGTCGTCATAAAGTTTATAAATAGGCTGTAGCATTGGCGGAAACAACTCAACACCAATCTTATCACTGAAGGTAGGCGCGCAAAAGTCTGCCACACCGCACAAACCGCAGTTTGCGGTTTCCTTATAATTTTCTGTCATTTCATTTAAATCATTAATAATCAAAGTGTTACTATTTTTATTTAAATCTGAACACCTAACCGCACTTTGCGGTGTGTGCGGTTTATGTGGTGAGTTGATGGTAATGCCAGCCTCCTTGGCATAGTGGAACAGCGTATTGATGGTGATTCCGCTGCCTTTGCTTTTCAGGCATGAGTCATACTGCCTGTCTGTTTCCTCCCTTGTGTAGTTAGGGTAAAAACGGCTGAGTCTATGATACAACTCCCTGCCAGCTTCTCCGTACCTATGACATAATGCGAAGCCCGATTTTATCCACCTGTCGTAGTCGGCCGTTAAATCAACATTTTGAAGTTCAATCTCGCTGATAAGCCTCTCAACGTCTTCGTCTGTAGTGTCGCTATATGGTTGTTCACTCGTTGCATAATAGTTGTTTGCAACATTATCACTCTCGTAGTTTTTCTGAGGAAGGCCACCCTTGGCAGCCCATTCATCCAGATTAAATTCATTTAAAACGGACATATTATTTCTGTATTTATTTTATTTATATTAATGAAACAATCACTGTCGTGGGGCAGGAAACACGCACGGCTTACATCCTTGCAAGCAGGATCGGCAATAAGATTATACTTATCTTTAAGATAGGCTCTAAATGCACAATACCACTTTTCGTGTGAACCCAGTTTTAAGTTAACTGGCGCAATTGCCTTCAGACCATCACCACTAGGGCTGGGGAAAAGCAATACCACATTGAGAACTTTATCACCTATTAGCAATCTTTTTGCCTCTTGCAACCTATCGCCTAAATGGTCGAAGTCTAAGCACATCAGTCCCGAATGCTCTATTAAGCAATCGTTCTTCCGCTTAGAAAATGTGCCACTAAAGGTGCAGTAAGCAAGGTTTTTTGCCTTGTAGTCGTTACGATCCTTTGTAGATGACAAACCTCTTAGCCACAATGTGTTCTGCATAGCTCCCATGTCGAGCGTTATGTAGTTGTAGGCCTGTTCGATGGTCCATTCAGCCGTAGGCTTAGTGTTCCAGATGTTACCCTCGTAGAAGTGAAACCTTCCATTCCCTTCTTTTAGCTCTGCGTTGCTATTCTTCGCGCCTGAGCTTTCGTTTTTCTGATTCATCTCTTATTATGTTTTTAAAAAGATGACCTCTAACACATCCCTGCCATAGAGTGTCGTTTTTCAACAGGGTGGGGCAGCTGTGCTCTGCTTTGTTTTGCCCCTGAGCTCAATGCAAAGTTACTAATAGTAGAAAAGAGTGAGGTGGTAAAATGTAAAATTGAGTAAACAAGTGAAGGTATGGCACCAAAACCTCTTATCGTAGTGGAGGTATGGCACCAAAACCTCTTATCGTAGTGGAGGTATGGCACCAAAATATTGGCACAGTTGCAAATATCCGTGGCTTATTTTTGTAGTATAGGTCTATATT
>X430_Giraffe__coassemble_129_pt1 | contig 16959 bp, 16 predicted proteins | sample X430_Giraffe__metabat2_high_PE_008 | metagenome-assembled genome bin X430_Giraffe
ATAAAAAAGTGGGGAAATGTGGGGGAAAATATGTAACTTTGAACCCGAATTATTTTACAAAGATGTACGTATGCGATTTTTAGGTAATATAGAAGCCAAAACAGACGCCAAAGGAAGGGTGTTTCTGCCAGCCGTCTTCCGCAAAATCCTGCAGGTGTCAGGAGCGGAAGGACTGGTGTTAAGGAAAGACATCTTCCAGGATTGTTTGGTGCTCTATCCTGAAAGCGTATGGAACAGCAGGCTTGACGAGCTTGACGCAAGACTTAACCACTGGAACAAGGAACACCAGAGAGTGTACAGACAGTTTGTTTCTGAAGTGGAAAACGTAACGCTCGACGGCAACGGCCGTTTCCTGATACCGAAGAGATACCTAAAAATGGCAGGCATCGAACAGGACGTGAAGTTCATTGGCATGGGCGACACCATTGAGATATGGAGCAACAGCAAGGCCGAAGAAGAAGCAATGAGTCCTGAAGAATTCGGAAAAGCACTGGAAGGTTTGATGGGAGGCGACAACGCATAAACCATCCACCCTCTCCAAGTTAACTTACGCAACCCCATTTAATTATATACACAATGGCAACCACTGCAGGTACATATCACGTGCCGGTGTTGCTCGGCGAAAGCATCGACGGGCTTAACATCAAAGCCGGCGGCATATATGTCGACGTCACCTTTGGCGGAGGCGGACACAGCAGGGAGATTGTGGCGCGCCTGACAGGCGGGGCACACCTGTATAGTTTTGACCAAGATGCCGACGCAGAGTTAAATATCATTAATGATGATAGATTCACATTCGTGAGAAGCAACTTTAGATATATAAAGAACTGGATGAGATATCACGGTGTGGAGAAGATTGACGGACTGCTTGCCGACCTCGGCGTGTCGAGTCATCACTTCGACGATGAGACCAGAGGATTCTCATTCCGCTTCGACGCTCCGCTGGACATGCGAATGAACAAACGCGCTGGGGCAACAGCGGCCGACATTGTGAACACCTACGACGAGCAGAGGCTGGCAGACATATTCTATCTATATGGCGAGCTGAAGAACGCAAGACGAATAGCAGCGGCACTGGTTAAGGCACGAGGCGAACAGAAGATAGAGACGACAAACCAGTTTATGAAAGCAGTGGAAAAGCTATTTAAGCAGGAGCGCGAGAAGAAAGAAATGGCAAAACTGTTTCAGGCACTGCGCATAGAGGTAAACCACGAGATGGACGCACTAAGAGACATGCTGCACGGCGCCATCGACCTGCTTGCGCCAGGAGGAAGACTGAGCGTGATAACATATCACTCACTGGAAGACCGAATGGTGAAAAACATAATGAAAACCGGCAACATCGAGGGAAAGATGAAACAGGATTTCTTCGGACGCATAGAGACTCCGTTCCGCTTGGTAAACAACAAGGTGATAGTGCCATCAGACGAGGAACAGGAGCGCAACCCAAGAAGCAGGAGCGCAAAACTGAGAATAGCCGAGAGGGTGTAGGCTACATAACAAAGACAAGGACCAAAAAGAAAAGTGAAAATTTAGCCCAATGGCAAAGAAGGGAAAAGAAATAGAACTACAGATTAACGTGGGACCGCAAACGGAGAATGATAATATCATAGCCACGGAAACAACTCAGCAGGAACCTGCCGAAAAGGAGGAGATGTCGACACTGGAGAAAATTAGAAACACAGTGAAGGAAGACACACCAAAGCCAACATCTCAGATTTCGTTGCAGAAGCTGCTGGGCGGCGACCTGCTCAATGGCGATACCGTGCGCCGACAGATATGGCTGATAGTACTGGTTACATTCTTCGTGCTTATATACATAGCGGCACGCTACCAGTGCCAGCAAGACATAATAGAGATTGACAAACTGGAAAAGGAGCTTGCCGAGGCTAAATACAAGGCAATGTCGAGCTCGAGCGAACTGACCGAGAGATGCAGAGAAAGTCACCTTTTGATGATGCTGCAAGCCAACAACGACAGTCTGATACGTCCATCTGAGTTACCACCATATAAAATAAACATACCTGAAGAATGAGCAAGTTTGACAAAAAAAATATAATGTTCCGCTATTTCGCAATAGCGCTGGTGCTGACACTGCTCGGAATTGCAGTAATGGCTAAGGCCTTCTGCATTATGACATTCGAGAAGGACTACTGGGACAAAGTGGCCGACCGCAAGAAACGTGACAACGTGGAGGTGCCACCAACACGCGGCAACATACTTAGCTGCGACGGACAGCTCATGTCGGGAACACTGCCTGAGTACACACTGGTAATGGATTTCCAACCAGGAAAGACCAAGAACACCCCTATGGACACTGCGGCGGCAAACAAGCTTAACAAGCTATGGAACGAGAAGATGGACAGCATCTGCAATGGTCTTCACAAAATATTTCCAAGCAAGAGCGCAGAGGAGTTTAAGGCTCACATAAAAAAAGGAAGAGAGAGAAAGCTGAAAGACGGCAGCAAGGGTGCCAGATACTGGAAATTATGGCCAAAGCGCGTAAACTACAACACTTATTGCGAGGTTCGCAAACTGCCTATCTTCAACCTTTCCACAGGCAAAGGCGGTTTCAAGGGCGAGGAATATATCTCACGCCGACGCCCATTCGGTTCGCTGGCACGAAGAACAGTGGGCGAGATTGGTTCGGAGCAGATACGCATAAACGGCAAGATAGTAACAAAGGACACTGCACGCTACGGACTGGAGCTTGCATACGACTCGCTGCTGAGAGGAGAGAACGGACTGAAGCACCGCAGAAAGGTGTTGAACAAGTTCCTAGACATTCCTGTGAAAGACCCAATCGACGGAGCCGACATTGTGACAACAATAGACGTGAGCATGCAGGACTTGGCTGAGCGCGCTGTGCTCGACGAACTGAAAGAGATAAACGGCGAGATGGGTGTTGCCATTCTTATGGAGGTGGCAACAGGCGACGTGAAGGCAATAGTAAACATGCGCAAGGGTGAAGACGGCGAATACCGTGAATACATGAACGATGCCATTAGTTATATATGTGAGCCTGGCTCGGTGTTTAAGGTTGCCTCTATACTCGTGGCTCTTGACGACGGCGTGGTGGACACCAGTTTTATAATAAAGACAGGCACGGGCGTGATGCCAATGTACGGCAGTCAGATGAGAGACCACAACTGGCGCAGGGGCGGATATCAAGACATCAACGTGGCACGCTCGCTCGAGGTAAGCTCTAACATCGGCGTAAGTTATGTTATAGACAAGTTTTATCATAACAACCCTGAGAAATATGTAGGCGGACTATACCGCGTGGGAATAAATGAGGACCTCAAACTGCCTATCAGCGGATACCACCCACCAAAGATTAGGATGCCTCAGAAAAACAAACGGGGAAAGTACACCAACTGGAGCAAGACCTCACTGCCTTGGATGAGCATTGGTTATGAGACACAGATTGCGCCTATCAACACAGTAACGTTCTATAACGCCATTGCCAACGACGGCAAGATGATGCGCCCACGATTTGTGAAACAAGTGGTAAAGGACGGTGTGGTGATAAAGGACTTCCCGCCAGAGGTGATAAAGGAACAGATAGCAAAGCCAGAGGCGATAGCCACAATGCAGACAATGCTGGAGCATGTGGTGAGCCAGGGACTAGGCAAGAAGGCTGGTTCAAAACTGTTTAAGGTTGCAGGCAAGACCGGAACGGCACAGGTGTCGCAAGGCAAGGGCGGATATAAGTCGGGACCTATGAAATACTGGCTTAGCTTTGCTGGATATTTCCCTGCAGACAATCCACGCTACTCTTGCATTGTATGTCTGAAGAAGACTGGCACACCAGCATCGGGCGGCGGCATGAGCGGCAAGGTGTTCCATTATATCTCTGAAGGTGTGATGGCAAAAGACCTAAAGATGGACGTTAGCATAGCAGGCGACTCTACATCGGCTTATGTGCCTGAGGTGAAAAACGGAAACATAGCTGCAGCCAACGCTATATTGGAGAAGCTCGACATAAACACCAACAAGTCATGGAACACAGAATATGCCATAAGCAATCCAATATGGGGCAGTGCCACTACTCAAAAGGCAAAGGTGGAGATGAGCACCACGGAGATAAAGAAGAACGTGACACCAAGTGTTGTTGGCATGGGAGCAAGCGACGCAATATATCTGCTTGAGAATCTCGGACTGAAGGTAGAGATTACGGGAAGAGGCAAGGTGAAGTCGCAAAGCTATAAAGCTGGCAAGGCCATAACAGAGGGCGCTGTATGCAAATTAGTACTACAATAATAAAAAACATATAGAAAGATGACGCTAAACGAGTTACTCAAAAACATAAAGCCTCTTGAGATAGTCGGCAACGAGGGCACAGAGGTTACGGGAGTGAATATCGACTCACGAAAGATAAAGACAGGTCATGCGTTTGTGGCAATCAAAGGCACACAGACCGATGGTCATGCCTACATAGGTAAAGCTATTGAGCTGGGAGCCACGGTCATAATATGCGAGAACATGCCCGAGACGCTTGCTGATAGAGTAACTTACGTAAAGGTTGAGTCAACAGAAGATGCTGTGGGCAAGGTGGCAACAGCCTTTCATGGTAATCCGTCAGCGAAACTGAAGTTGGTGGGCGTGACAGGAACAAATGGCAAGACCACCATCGCCACATTATTATATAATATGTTCCGCAGACTGGGACACAAGTGCGGACTGCTTTCTACTGTTTGCAACTATATTGAGGACATGCCAATAGAAGCAAGCCACACCACACCAGACCCTATTGAACTGAATGCACTGCTGGCTAAGATGGTAGAGGTAGGTTGCGAGTATGCCTTCATGGAATGTTCAAGTCATGCCATAGACCAGAAGAGAATAGGCGGTCTGACATTCACAGGTGGTTTGTTTACAAACCTCACACGCGACCATCTGGACTACCATAAGACATTTGACAATTACCGCGACGCAAAGAAGAAGTTTTTCGACTCACTGCCATCAACAGCTTTTGCCATAACCAATGCTGACGATAAGAACGGCATGGTGATGGTACAGAACTGCAAGGCCACAGTGAAGACATACTCAACACGCGCCATGGCCGACTTCAAGGCGAGACTTGTAGAGTGTCATTTCGAGGGAATGTATCTGAATATCGACGACAGAGAAGTGGGCGTACAGTTTATAGGCAAGTTCAACGTTAGCAACCTGCTTGCAGTATATGGCGCGGCAGTGATGCTGGGCAAGGCACCTGAAGAGATTCTAACAGTGATGAGCACCTTGAAAAGCGTAAGCGGACGCCTTGAACCAATACATAGTCCGGAGGGTTACACCGCAATAGTTGACTATGCCCACACCCCCGACGCACTTGAGAATGTGCTTAAGGCCATCCACGAGGTACTAAACAAAAAGGGCAAGGTGATAACAGTGTGCGGTGCTGGCGGCAACCGCGACAAAGGCAAGCGCCCGCTCATGGCTAAGGAAGCGGCTAAGCAGAGCGACAAGGTGATAATAACAAGCGACAACCCTCGCTTTGAGGAACCGCAAGACATTATCAACGACATGCTTGAGGGTATAACACCGCAGCAACGCAAGAAGGTGCTTGTGATAACCGACAGAAAAGAAGCCATACGCACAGCATGCATGATGGCAGAGGCTGGCGACGTGATACTGGTGGCAGGAAAGGGACATGAGAACTATCAAGAGATAAAGGGTGTAAAACATCACTTCGATGATAAAGAGGTGTTGATGGAAATGATTGGGAGTTAGGAGTTAGGAGTTAGAAGTTAGAAGTTAGGAGTTAGGAGTTAGGACTGCGAAGCTGATGAGCGTTAGCGAACTAATTAGGAGTTAGGAGTTAGGAATTAGGAGTTAGGAGTTAAAAAAATGCTATACTATCTTTTCAGATTTTTAGAGGATTTCAACATACCGGGCGCACATCTGTGGTCGTACATATCGTTCCGTGCGTTGCTGGCTATGATTCTTGCGCTGATTATTTCAGCATGGTTTGGTGAGAGATTTATAAAATTCCTCAAGAGAAAACAGATAACAGAGGTGCAGCGCGATGCCAGCATCGACCCGTTTGGAGTAAACAAGATTGGAGTGCCTTCAATGGGAGGCGTGATAATCATCGTGGCAATACTCCTGCCTGTAATCCTGCTTGGAAGAATGAGAAACATTTATCTCATCCTGATGATTATCACCACCGTATGGCTGGGCGTGCTGGGCGGACTGGATGACTACATCAAGATTTTCAGACACAACAAGGAAGGACTGCAGGGCAAGTTTAAGATAGTGGGACAAGTGGGACTGGGCCTCATCGTAGGTCTGGTGCTGTTCTTCAGTCCTGATGCTGTGATGCGCGAAAACATTGCAGTGGAGAAACAGCAGACAAATGAGATTGTGGTAAAGCATAATCCTGAAGCAACGAAGTCGCTGAAAACCACTATCCCGTTTGTCAAGAACCATAATCTTGACTATTCAGACATTATGTCGTTCTGTGGCAAATACAAGGAAGAGGCGGGCTGGCTGCTATTTGTAATCATGACCATACTGGTGGTTACGGCAGTGTCTAATGGCGCCAACCTTAACGATGGAATGGACGGAATGTGCGCAGGCGTGTCTGCCATCATTGGCGTGGCGCTGGGTATCTTTGCATACGTGTCCAGTCATATTGAGTTTGCAGCTTATCTGGACATTATGTATATCCCGGGCAGTCAGGAGCTGGTAGTGTTTATCTGTGCATTCATAGGAGCACTCATTGGTTTCCTTTGGTACAACACCTATCCAGCCCAGGTGTTTATGGGCGACACCGGTTCTCTGACCATCGGCGGTATTATTGCCGTATGTGCCATAATAATACATAAGGAGCTTATGCTGCCTATACTGTGTGGCGTGTTCTTCATGGAGAGTCTGAGTGTTATGCTACAGGTATGGTACTTCAAGAGAGGAAAGCGCAAGGGAATAAGACAGCGCATATTTAAGCGCACACCAATACACGACACGTTCAGGACACAGGATTGCCAGTTGGATCCAGACTGCAAATACCTTATAAAATGGCCAAAGTCGGTAGTTCATGAGTCGAAGATAACGCTTCGCTTCTGGATTGTAACCATTATCCTTGCTGCACTTACAATAATAACATTAAAGATGAGGTAGGAAACATGAAGAGAATTGTAATACTTGGTGCTGGCGAGAGCGGAGCCGGCGCAGCCGTACTGGCAAAGAAAGAAGGTTTTGACGTGTTTGTATCAGACATGTCGAAGATAAGTGATAAATACAAGGAGATGCTCAACAGCCGAGGCATTGCATGGGAAGAGGGTGAGCACACTGAGGAACTTATCCTTAATGCCGACGAGATAATAAAGAGCCCTGGCATTCCCGACAAGGCGCCAATGGTTAAAAAGGCCATAGAGAAAGGCATACATATAATAAGTGAGATAGAGTTTGCTGGAAGGTATAGTTCTTCAAAGATGATTTGTATCACAGGAAGTAACGGTAAAACCACAACCACCTCTCTTATATATCACATATTCAAGAATGCCGGTTACGACGTGGGACTAGCTGGCAATATTGGCAATTCACTTGCCCTGCAGGTGGCAGAAGAGCCACATGAGTATTATGTTATTGAACTAAGCTCATTCCAGCTTGACAACATGTATGAGTTTAAGGCCGACATCGCAATCTTGCTTAACATCACCCCAGACCACATGGACCGTTATGACTACTGCATGCAGAACTATGTGGACTCAAAGATGAGAATTATACAGAACCAGACAAAGGAAGACACCTTTATCTACTGGAACGACGACCCGATAATAAAAAAGGAACTGGAGAAATATGACATAAAAGCCTTTAAGTGTCCTTTCTCGGAAGTAAAGGAGCGCGGTTCAATAGGTTATCTGGAGTCTGGCATGTATAAGATAGAGGTTCCTACTCCATTCAACATGGAGCAAGAGAGTCTAAGTCTGTCGGGCAAGCATAACATATACAACAGCCTGGCTGCTGGTATTGCAACCAACGTAGCTGGTATCAAGAACGAGGTGATACGCAAGAGTCTCAGCGACTTCCCCGGCGTTGAGCACAGACTGGAGAAGGTGGCAAAGGTGCGCGGCGTGCAATATATAAACGACTCTAAGGCCACTAACGTGGATGCTTGCTGGTATGCTCTGGAAAGCATGAACACAAAGGTTGTGCTGATAATAGGAGGCAAGGACAAAGGCAACGACTACGAGCAGATAAAGCCTTTAGTAAAAGAGAAATGCACTGCATTGGTGTATCTTGGCGCAGACAACACAAAACTGCATGAGAATTTCGACTCACTAGGCATCACCATTCGCGACACCCACTCTATGAAGGAGTGCGTAGAAGCATGCTACGAGTTGGCAAATCCAGGCGACACCGTATTGCTAAGTCCATGCTGTGCAAGCTTCGACCTGTTTAAGAACATGGAAGACCGTGGTGAGCAATTCAAGACATTAGTTAGGAACCTATAAATTAAACAAGCATTAATGAAGGTCAGTAATATATTCAAAGGCGACAAGGTACTGTGGATGGTATTCTTCTTTCTCTGCCTTATAAGCATCATTGAGGTGTTCTCGGCATCGAGCGGCCTCACTTATAAGAGTCAGGACTACGTAGGACCAATCATCTACCATACTGGCACCATTGTCTTCGGATTTATCGTAGCAATCGTAATAGTGCACATCCCATGGCGTTATTTCAAACTGATGACACCATTCCTGCTGCTATTCTCCATAGTAACGCTGCTATGGGTGTTGCTTGCTGGCACGAAGATTGGTGATGCGGGAAGATGGATTAACCTGTTTGGCTTTACTTTCCAGCCGTCAGAGATTGCCAAGGGCTCGCTGGTACTGGCTGTGGCTCAGATTCTCAGCATAATGCAGGATGAAGATGGGGCCGACCCCAAGGCTATTAAATATATACTCGTATTGTCTGTGCCTATTATCTTCCTTATATTCCTTGAAAACTTCTCTACAGCTGCTCTGCTTAGCATTGTGGTATATCTCATGATGTTTCTTGGCAGGGTGCCAATGAAACAAATTGGAATACTCACTGGCATCGGATTAGGTGTTATTATTATGGGACTGGCATTTATCTGGTTTGCTGGACGCGACAAGGAAGAGCTGGAAAGAATGGAGAAACAGCAGAAGATTGAGATGGTGGCGGGAGTTAAGAAGGAAAAGAGTTTTTTTGACAAGGTATTCCATAGAGCCGACACTTGGAAATCACGACTGATGAAGTTTGCTGACGATAAGGAGGTGGCACCAGAAGACTACGACCTCGACAAGGACGCACAAGTGGCTCATGCCAATATAGCCATAGCATCGAGCAACGTGCTTGGCAAGGGTCCGGGCAACTCAGAGCAGCGCGACTTCCTTGCGCAGGCCTTCTCCGACTTTATCTTTGCGATAATAATAGAGGAGATGGGATTTGTGGGGTCTGGACTTGTTGTACTGCTTTACATCTTCCTGCTGTTCAGGGCTGCAAGAATAGCAAGCAGGTGTGAATACAATTTCCCTGCATTTCTGGTAATGGGACTGGGATTGCTTCTTGTGATACAGGCCATGTTCAACATGATGGTGGCCGTAGGACTTGCCCCTGTCACTGGTCAGCCACTGCCGCTGATAAGCAAGGGAGGAACGTCTACAATAATCAACTGTGCCTATATCGGCGCAATGCTAAGCATAAGCAGAATAAGCAAAAAGCCACAGACTGAAAATGCAGTTGAAACAATTGCTGCCGCAACCGAAAAAACAGACAATCCTGAATAGTGAAAAAATACACGAAAAATTAGTCTGTCCAAGAGAAAATTAGTAATTTTGCAATAACTATACAATTAAAATAACGAGAGCACAAAGGTATGGACGATAAACTGAGAATTATCATAAGCGGAGGTGGCACAGGAGGCCATATTTTCCCTGCCGTTTCCATCGCGAATGCCATTAAAGAACTGTATCCAGAGGCAGAGATTCTTTTCGTTGGAGCACTGGGAAGAATGGAGATGCAAAGGGTTCCTGCTGCCGGTTACAAGATTATCGGATTGCCTATTTGCGGTTTTGACCGCAAGAACCTGCTCAACAACATAAAGGTTCTTTTCAAGATATGGAAGAGCCAGCGCATGGCCAAGAATATAATCAAGGAGTTTAAGCCTATGGCTGCAGTGGGTGTTGGCGGATATGCCAGCGGTCCGTTGCTTAACCAGGCTGCAAAGATGGGCATTCCATGCCTGATACAGGAGCAGAACTCATACGCTGGTGTAACAAACAAGCTTCTTGCAAAGAAGGCAGAGCGCATTTGTGTAGCCTACGACGGCATGGAGAAATTCTTCCCTGCCGAGAAGATAATAAAGACAGGCAACCCTGTCAGGCAGTCGCTATTAAGCAGCACTATAGAAAAGGACGAGGCTGTAAAGAGTTTTGGTCTTGACCCTGAGAAGAAGACTATACTGCTTGTGGGCGGAAGTCTGGGAGCAAGGACAATCAACGACAGTGTGATGCAGCACCTTGACCTTGTTGAGAATAGCGACGTGCAGTTTGTACTCCAGACAGGCAAGTACTACCATGCGCAGATAACAGACACACTGAAAGGCAGACAGCCAAAGAATCTGGTTGTAACTGATTTCATTAGCGACATGGCTGCAGCCTATAAAGCAGCCGACTTGGTTATAAGCCGCGCCGGAGCGAGCAGCATCTCAGAGTTCTGCCTCATAGGCAAACCTGTGATATTAGTGCCAAGTCCTAACGTGGCAGAAGACCACCAGACAAAGAACGCTATGGCGCTGGTAGAGAAGCAGGCCGCCATATATGTGAAAGACGCCGATGCTCCAGCCACATTGCTGAAGCAGGCAATAGAATTAGTAAACGACGATAAGAAACTTCAGAACCTCAGCGCAAACATTCTGACTCTGGCATTGCCCGACTCTGCCACTATCATTGCCAAAGAGGTAATAAAGATAATGAGAAAATAATAATGGAATTAAAAGACATAAAAGCAGTATATTTTGTAGGAGCAGGCGGCATTGGCATGAGCGCCATTGCAAGATTCTTCATGAGCCGTGGCATTGTGGCTGCAGGTTATGACAAGACGCCTACTGCGCTTACTAAACAACTGGAACGTGAAGGCATGCTGATACACTATGAGGACAGCGTAGAACTGATACCACATGTTTGCCGCGACCCAAAATCATGCCTCGTAATATATACACCTGCAATACCTTCTACACACTCTGAGCTTAACTTCTTCTTTGAAGGAGGATTTGAAACACAGAAGCGAGCACAGGTACTTGGCACACTAACACGCTCACATAAAGGTCTGTGTGTGGCAGGAACACATGGAAAGACATCTACATCCACAATGTGTGCCCACATAATGCACCAGAGTCATCTTAACTGCAATGCCTTCCTGGGCGGCATTTCAAAGAACTATGCCACCAACTGCATCATCAGCGACAGCGAGTTTGTGGTGATTGAGGCCGATGAGTATGACCGTTCTTTCCATCAGTTGAGCCCATGGATGAGCGTCATCACATCAACAGACCCAGACCATCTTGACATCTACGGCACAAAAGAGGCTTATATAGAGAGTTTCAGGAAATACACCTCACTCATCAGGCCAGGCGGCGCACTCATCATGCGCAAGGGTCTTGAGCTGGTGCCAGATATCCAGCAGGGCGTGAGATATTTTGAATACGGTATAGACAGTGGTGACTTCCATGCCAAAAACATACGCATTGGCAACGGCGAGATAACATTCGACCTTGTGTCGCCAATAGAGAATGTTGACAACATCAAACTTGGCCACCCTGTGCCCATCAACATTGAAAACGGAATAGCCGCCATGGCCATGGCACAGCTTAACGGATGCAATGCAGAGGAACTGAAATACGGCATGAGCACATATAAAGGCGTGGACCGCCGCTTCGACTTCAAGGTAAAGAAAGACAATATCGTATTCCTGAGCGACTACGCCCACCACCCTATCGAGGTTATGCAAAGCGCGAAAAGCCTTAAGCAGCTTTATCAGGACAAGAAAATAACAGTTATATTCCAGCCCCATCTCTACAGCAGGACAAATGATTTCTACATGGAGTTTGCAGAGAGCCTCAGTCTGTTTGACGAGGTTATACTATGCGAGATTTATCCTGCACGAGAAGAACCTATTGAGGGTGTTACCTCTAAGCTCATCTACGACAATCTCCGCGAGGGCATCGACCGCGAGATGATAAAGAAAGATGATGTGCTGAAATATGTCAAGAGCCGCAACTTTGAGGTTCTCGTGGTTCTCGGTGCCGGCGACTTGGATGCTTATGTGCCACAAATAGCAAAAATACTCAAAGACAAATGACCATCAACTGGAAAAGGACATTGATTGTGGTATTGGATATTATCATCGGGGTATATCTGATACTTGCCGTCACCGCGTTTAACAAACACGATGACAGCAAATCTGTATGCACACAGGTTGAGGTTAACATAAACAAAGCTGAGATAAATGGATTTCTCGATGCCAACGAGGTGACAAACATCCTCAAGAGCAGCAACATCTACCCTTTGGCACAAACACTCAACACTATAAACATCAGAGACATTGAGGAGATTCTGAAAAAAAATCCGCTTATAAAGGATGTGGAGTGTTATAAAACAATCGCCAGCAAAGTGATAATAAACGTTGAGCAGCGCCTGCCCGTGTTAAGGGTGATGAACGATAAGGGCGAAGACTTCTATATCGACAGAGAGTGTAAGATAATGCCGCGCACAAAGTATAACACCAACCTTATTGTGGCTACGGGAAGAATAAGCAAAGACTTCGCCGTAAAGAAACTGGCACCGCTCACATCTAAGATTATCAGCGATGACTTCTGGCACAACCAGGTGGTGCAGATTAATGTGTTGCCCGACGAGAGCATAGAAATTGTGCCACGCGTAGGCGAGCATATCATCTGCCTTGGTCAGCCCACCGACATAGACAATAAACTTCAGAGAGTAGAGAAATTCTATAAATACGGCCTGAGCAAGGCTGGATGGAACAAATACTCATATATCAACGTAGAGTTTGACAATCAGATTGTCTGCAAGAAAAGGATAATAAAAAAATAAAATAACAATATATATGATGGCAGCAAAAGATTTTATAGTAGCAATAGAGTTCGGTTCGTCTAAGGTAACTGGTATCGCCGGACAGAAAAACCTTGACGGCAGCATCAAGGTATTGGCTGTGGTCAAGGAAGACTCATCATCATTCATACGCAAGGGTGTTGTCAACAATATCGACAAGACTGCAAATTGCTTGACCAATATCGTGAACAAGCTCAAAGCCCAGCTACAGACTGATATCACTCAGGTGTATGTTGGCGTGGGCGGTCAGTCTATACGAAGCGTAAAGAACACTATCACCAAAGACCTGCCATCAGACACTAAGGTTACTCAGGACGTGGTGGATGAGCTGATGGACACAAACTATAACAAGGTTTATCCAGACCAGGAGATTATCGATGTGGCAATTCATGAATATCAGGTTGACTCACAGCAGCAGCTCGACCCTGTAGGCATGCAGTGCACACATCTGGAGGGCAATTTCCTGAACATATTGCAGCGCACAAAATTCTATAAGAATCTTAACGACAGTTTCGAGTCGGCAGGCATCAGCATAGCAGAGATGTTCCTTGCCCCTATCGCTCTTGCCGACAGTGTGCTCACAGAGGCAGAGAAGCGTTCTGGCTGCGCTTTGGTTGATATTGGCTCTGACACAACCACCATATCCGTATACAGCAAGAACATATTGCGCCATCTGGCTGTTATCCCTCTTGGCAGCAACAACATAACAAAAGACATTGCATCGCTGCAAATGGAAGAGAGCGACGCTGAGAAACTGAAACTGAAGTATGCTTGCGCATACACCGACAACTCAGACATCGACAGTTCTCTGATGCTGACCATCGATCATGACAGACAGATAGAGAGTCATAAGTTCATTGAGATAGTGGAGAGCCGCTTGGAGGAGATTATACAAAACGTAAGATACCAGATTCCTTCAGATTATTATGATAAGCTGCTTGGAGGTATAATACTTACCGGAGGCGGCTCAAACATGAAGGAAATAGAGAAAGCCTTTGCCACACACACTAACATCGAAAAGATTAGGATAGCAAAATTTGTAACACAAACCATCATATCAAGCGACGCCTGCATAAATGCAAAGAATGGAACAATGAACACCATCTTGGGACTGCTGGCCAAGGGCGAGCAAAACTGTGCAGGTTCTGCCGTAGATCCTAATGGAGAGGACTTGTTTGGCGGCACACAGCAGCAGCCTGCAAGCACCGACCGCCCTGCGCGCCCAACATCAGAGCGACAGACAGGTGTGGTGCTGACAGAAGCCGACAAAAAGGCTATTGAAGAGGCGCAGAGACTAAGAGAAGAGGCGCAGAAACAGAAAGAGGAAGAAGAGGCACGCATAGCTGAAGAAGAAAAGAAGCGCATTGAGGAAGAAAAAAGAAAACAGGAAGAGGAAGAAAGGCGCAAGAGGAAAGAAAACAGCATGTGGAACAAATTCAAGAAAAAGGTAATTGACATAGTTAGCGAGTCTGATTAAAGAAAAAAGCCTCAAGCGAGAATCAATAAAAGTAAAATCAAAACAACAGCAAATATATGGCAGACAATAATATCAATATACCAGATATCCTGGATTTCGGTGAGCCTGAAAAAGAGCGCAGCATCATAAAAGTGATTGGCGTAGGAGGCGGTGGCGGCAATGCCGTTAACCACATGTACCGTGAAGGTATCCACGACGTATCGTTCGTGCTATGCAACACCGACAATCAGGCGCTCAACGACTCTCCAGTGCCAGTACACTTGCAACTGGGCAAGGAAGGACTGGGTGCAGGCAACAAGCCTGAGAAGGCACGCATGGCAGCAGAAGAGAGTCTTGACGATATCAAGAACATGCTGAACGACGGCACACGCATGACATTCATCACAGCAGGTATGGGCGGCGGCACCGGAACTGGCGCGGCGCCTGTCATTGCAAGGGTGTCAAAGGAAATGGGAATCCTTACCGTGGGCATCGTAACCATTCCTTTCCGTTTTGAGGGAGCAAAGAAGATTGACCAGGCTCTCGACGGTGTTGAGGAGATGTCAAAGCATGTTGACGCACTTCTGGTAATCAACAACGAACGACTAAGGGAAATATATCCAGAGCTGTCACTTATGGCAGCGTTTGGCAAGGCAGACGACACACTGAGCGTTGCAGCTCGCTCTATAGCAGAGATTATCACCGTGCATGGTGTGATAAACCTCGACTTCAATGATGTTAAGACAGTGCTGCAGGATGGCGGCGTGGCTATAATGTCAACGGGTTATGGCGAAGGTGAAGACCGTGTGAAGAAAGCTATCGACGATGCTCTCAACTCACCACTGCTCAACGACAACGATGTGTTCAACTCAAAGAAGATTCTGCTCTCTATAGCCTTCAACGAAGAGAAAGATGGCAAGGACAACTTCATGATGGAGGAGATGAACTATGTGCATGACTTCATGGACAAGTTTGGCGACTTCGAGATAAAATGGGGTGTGGCTGTCGACCCAGAACTGGGCAAGAAGGTTAAGGTTACTATCCTAGCCACTGGTTTCGGCATAACAAATGTCGATGGCATGGAGGAGCGTATAAAGAAACACTCACAGGAGGAGGCAAATCGCCTGGCAGAGGAGCAGGAGAAAGCCGCAGAGCGCGAAGACCGTCGCGCACGCTACTATGGCGACCGCACAAACAACAAGCGCTACAAGCGCCGTCCGCATATCTACCTGTTCCGTTCTGAAGACCTTGACAACGACGATATAATCTCTGCTGTTGACTCTACACCTACATATAAAAGAACAAGGGAGATTCTCGACAGCATAAAGAGTCAGACAATAACCCAGGGAACAGCAGAGACAACAAAAGAAGACACAACACCAGTACAGGGTGTAATAACATTCACATAATAACACAACAAAGACATGACACTTTTTGAACAAGTAAGCAAAGATATTGTAGCGGCAATGAAGGCAAAAGACAAAGTTGCTCTCGAGGCGCTGCGCAACATTAAAAAGGTATTCATAGAGGCAAAGACAGCGCCAGGAGCAAACGACGAGCTCGACGATGCTGCGGCAATGAAGATTCTGCAGAAACTGGCTAAGCAGGGACACGACGCTGCAGACCTTTATGTAAGTCAGAACCGCCAAGACCTTGCCGATGCTGAGCTGGCACAGGTAAAGGTAATAGAGAGTTATCTGCCACAGCCAATGACCACTGAGGAGATTGAGGCAGCCGTTAAGGATATAATTGCACAGACAGGCGCATCATCAATCAAGGAAATGGGCAAAGTTATGGGCATAGCAAGTAAGCAACTTGCAGGCAAAGCCGACGGCAAAGCTATATCTGAGGCAGTAAAGAGATTGCTGGCTTAAAAGCTAGAGAATCTAGAAGTTCTAGAGGTTCTAGAGGATCTAGATAATCTAGAGGATCTAGAGGTTCTAGAGGTTCTAGCCCCTAGAAAACCAAGAATATAATAAATGGCGCCCCAAAAGGAGCGCCATTTATTTTTTCTATCTCAAAAAAAACAAGCTGCAAAAAAATAGGCTGCAACATATGTTGCAGCCTATTATGTTTATTGTAGAATTTAATTATCCTAACGCATTGATGTGGAGACAAAGACTAGACTTGATGTTAGCTGCCTTGTTCTTGTGGATAACATTAGTCTTAGCCAGCTTGTCCAGCATCTTCTGAACTTTTGGATACAATACAACTGCCTCATCCTTGTTTGTGAGTGCGCGCAACTTGCGAACAGCGTTACGCATTGTCTTTGCGTAATACTTATTATGAAGCGTTCTCTTCTTCTCCTGACGGATACGCTTGATTGATGATTTGTGATTTGCCATCTTTAAATTTCTTCTTTTTTAATTTTGTAGTCCCTAGGAGAGTCGAACTCCTCTTTAG
>X430_Giraffe__coassemble_130_pt1 | contig 16931 bp, 13 predicted proteins | sample X430_Giraffe__metabat2_high_PE_008 | metagenome-assembled genome bin X430_Giraffe
CTCTAGGACTTTCTATAGCTCCCTCTCCTTGGAGAGGGAGCTATAGAAAGTCCTAGAGTCTCCTAGAACGCCTAGAGTCTCCTAGAGAATCCTAGATAGCCCTAGAGCCTCCCCAAAAAACCCTAGAAAAAGAAAAAAATGAAAAAACTAAACATCGGCCTTATCCAACAACACAACACCGCCGACATAGCCGACAACATAAAGCGGCTAACCGAAGGCATTAGAGAGCTGGCGGCAAAGGGAGCACAACTGATAGTGCTTCAAGAGCTTCACAACTCGCTATACTTCTGCCAAGAAGAGAATGTCGACACGTTTAATCTTGCAGAACCAATACCGGGTCCTTCTACCGAACTGTTCGGCAAAATCGCCAAAGAGCTTGGCGTGGTAATAGTAACATCGCTCTTTGAGCGTAGGGCAGCAGGACTCTATCACAATACCGCCGTGGTTATAGAGAGGGACGGAACCATAGCTGGGAAATATCGCAAAATGCACATTCCTGACGACCCAGCATACTACGAGAAGTTCTACTTCACCCCCGGCGACCTTGGCTTCAAACCCATCGACACCTCCGTTGGGCGCTTAGGCATACTCGTATGCTGGGACCAATGGTACCCCGAGGCGGCTCGTCTCATGGCTCTCCAAGGAGCAGAAATTCTTATCTACCCTACGGCCATTGGCTATGCCGACTCCGACACCGACGAGGAGCAACAACGCCAACGCCGTGCATGGCAACTCGTCCAGCGGGGACATGCCGTGGCAAACGGCCTGCCTGTGGTGGCGGTAAACCGCGTTGGGAATGAAGAATTAAGACGTGTTGATGAGCATATGCGAATAATGAAGAATGCGGAGCTGATGAGCACTCCTGAACTCCTCGAAAGCAGCATCAACTTCTGGGGCACCTCCTTCGTAGCTGGTGCGCAAGGCGAATTGCTATACGAGGCTTCTGGCGAAGATGAAGAGCGAGCAATCGTAACGCTCGACATGGAACGCTCCGAACAAGTGCGCCGCTGGTGGCCCTTCCTTCGCGACCGCCGCATAGATGAGTATAAAGATATAACAAAGAGATATATTGATTGATAAGGCCTCTCCCCCCGCCCTCTCCTGGAAAAACCTCCCCTTACCCCTCCAAAGGAGGGGGAGTCCTAGAAAGTCCTAGAGAGTCCTAGAGAGTCCTAGAAAGTCGTATAAAGTCCTATAAAAAAGAAAAAAAGCAAAACCAATGTCAAGCAACTTAAGATTCCAAGTAGTAGAAGAGGCGTTCAAGAAGCGCCCGCTCAACGTAGAGACACCTGCAGAGCGACCATCAGAATATTTCGGCAAATATGTGTTCACCCGTCAGAAGATGTATAAATACCTGTCGGCGGATGTCTACAACCAACTCATCGATGTTATCGACAACGGCGCACGCCTCGACCGCTCCATAGCCGATGCCGTAGCGGCAGGCATGAAGCAATGGGCCATGGAGCATGGGGTGACTCACTACACCCACTGGTTCCAGCCGCTCACCGAGGGCACAGCCGAGAAGCACGATGCCTTCGTAGAGCACGACGGCAAGGGAGGCATGATGGAGAAGTTCAGCGGCAAGTTGCTCGTGCAACAAGAACCCGACGCATCATCATTCCCCAACGGAGGCATACGCAACACCTTCGAGGCGCGAGGCTACTCTGCTTGGGACCCCACATCGCCTGTGTTCATCATCGACGACACACTCTGTATACCTACCATCTTCATAAGCTACACGGGAGAGTCGCTCGACTACAAAGCACCTCTTCTGCGCGCCCTGCGTGCCGTTGACAAGGCCGCTACCGACGTGTGCCAGTACTTCTACGACAACGTAACACGCGTAAAGTGCAACCTCGGTTGGGAACAGGAGTATTTCCTTGTCGACGAAGGACTCTACTCTGCCCGTCCCGACCTCATGCTCACGGGTCGCACGCTCATGGGTCATGAGAGCGCCAAGAACCAGCAAATGGACGACCACTACTTTGGCACAATCCCCGACCGTGTGCAGGCATTCATGAAAGACCTTGAGATACAAGCACTCGAACTGGCCATTCCTTGCAAGACACGCCACAACGAGGCAGCGCCCAACCAGTTTGAGCTGGCGCCAATCTACGAGGAGTGCAACCTTGCCGTCGACCACAACATGCTGCTCATGTCGCTCATGAAGAAGGTAGCGCGCAAGCATAGTTTCCGCGTGTTGCTCCACGAGAAACCCTTCGATGGCATCAACGGCTCGGGCAAGCACAACAACTGGAGCCTCTCGGCCAACAACGGCACCCTGCTCCACGCCTCAGGCAAGACTCCAGAGGAGAACCTACGCTTCATCGTCTTCATCGTTGAGACGCTCATGGCCGTTCACAAGCACAACGGATTGCTCAAGGCCAGCATCATGAGTGCCACCAACGCCCATCGTCTTGGCGGTCATGAGGCACCACCAGCCATCATATCGTGCTTCTTGGGAAGTCAGCTTACCAACATGCTCGACATGATAGAGCGTGAGGACTTCTCATACCAAGACCTCTCCTACCTTGCGCCACGCACATCGCAACTGGGCAACCTCGACCTCATCATCGATAATACCGACCGCAACCGCACATCGCCATTTGCCTTCACCGGCAATCGTTTCGAGTTCCGCGCACCGGGCAGCGAGGGCAACTGCTCATCTGCCATGATAGCCCTCAACGCCGCCATGGCCGAGGCGCTCACAAGTTTCAAGAAGCGTGTAGACGAGCATATCGCACATGGCGAGGAGAAGTTCACCGCCATCATCAACGTGCTTCGCGAGGACGTTAAGGCAAGCAAGGCCATCCGCTTCGACGGCAATGGATATAGCGAGGAATGGGTGATAGAGGCAGGCAAACGAGGTCTCGACATAGAGAAGTCTTGTCCAAAGATTTTCGAGCACTACCTCACTCCAGCCACCGTAAGCCTATTCGAGAGCACCAATGTGATGACACGCAAGGAGCTTGAGGCACGCAACGAGGTGAAATGGGAAACCTACGTGAAGAAAGTGCAGATAGAGGCGCGTGTGATGGGCGACCTCTCCATGAACCACATCATACCTGTGGCCACCCACTATCAGAGCAAGCTCATCAAAAACGTGCAGAGCATGCAGAGCATCTTCCCTGCCGACAAGGCTGAGCGACTGAGCACTCGCAACCTGAAACTCATTGAGGAGATTGCCGAGCGCACCGAGGCCATTGAACGACTTACCGACGAGCTTACCGAGGCGCGCCGCCAAGCCAACCGCATAGAAAGCATCCACGAGCGTGCCATCGCCTACCACGACACCGTAGACACCAAGATGCAAGCCATGCGCCAAGAGATAGACAACCTCGAAATGATTATCGAAGACGGCCTCTGGACATTGCCTAAGTATCGCGAGCTGTTGTTTATTAGGTAAGATTAGAGGAAGATAGAAGAAGATAGAAGGAGATAGAGGACAATACTTCTTGGTAACGTCTTTTATCTTCTTCTATCTCTCCTACACTCCTTCACTCCTACACTCCTTAAGTAGGAAGAGGGATTGCGAGTTGTAGGGGCAGATCAGCGTATCTGCCCGGGAAAACAAAATTTTCGGGCGGATACGCCGATCCGCCCCTACAAGAATAAACTAAACGATAAGCGTTGAACAATTCACTATCCCCACCTAACCTCCCCTTACTAAAGGGAGGATCTGATTAGCTTGACAAGCATACGTCTACACTCCTACACTCCTAAGCGAAGCGCCACTCCTTTACTCCTACACTCCTAAACTCCTAATTTGAATTGAGTCTTTCATCCACAAACCAGAAGCCACACCACGGGCACGAGGAGGGCGGGCAGATAGTTGAGCGTTTTGCAATCTTTGAGGCCTAAGAGCGAGAGGCCGCTGCCGGTAATCATGAGTCCGCCCACGATGAGCAGCTCTGACATGAGAGCATCGCTTACCGCCTGACTCGACACCATGGCCACGAGATAGAATAGTCCTTGCCAAAGGAAGAGAATGGGGGCGGCAAGGAGCATGCCGAGGCCGTAGGTAGAACCAAAGACAAACGACGTGACGAGGTCGAGCGTGGCATTGGTAAAAAGAAACGTGTTGTCGCCCTTGAGCGCACTAATAACTGGTCCCAGCATAGACAACGGACCTATGCAATAGACGAGCGTGGCGGTGGAAAGGGCGGCGGAAAGATTTTTATTAGTTGACGAGTTGACAAGTTGACAAGTAGACGAGTTATTTGATTCAGATGATGAAGTAACACCCGAAGCACCCAACTCGTCCACTCGTCTACTCGTCAACTCGTCTACTTGCGAAGCACCCGACTCGTCAACTTTATCACTCAACTCGTCTACTTGTCTACTCGTCAACTCGTCAACTCGCGAAGCACTCAACTTGTCAACTCGCCTCTTAAACCTCCCATCAATATCCAAGGCCGTGCCAACGACTCCGCCGAGGGCTATCGCCACGATGAAGAGCACGGGGTATTGGCTCTTGGGAAGATTGGTTACGGTGGCATTGAGGCCTATGGCCAGACAAGCCAATCCAAGGCCAGTATAGAGCACCTGCTTGTATTTCTCCTTGATGCCACGGTTGAGAAGTGAGCCCGCGAGAGTGCCTAATATAATAGTACACGTGTTGACAATTGTTCCTAACATATGTGCAAAATTAGTGTTTTTTTAAATTCTTCTTTATTTTTTTCAAAAAAAATGCTAACAATTTTCAATCTTCTTCGTCATAAGTAAAATATAGGGTGAATGGTTGCCCTGTATTTACTAACTAAAAATGATAACTATATTTAATAAACAAGTATATTATGAAAAAGGAAAAGAGATACCATGGCGTAGTAGTGCCAATGGTAACACCTGTGACCAGCGAGGGCAAGATTGACGTTGCCGCAGTAGAAAGAATCATAGCAAACTTTGCTAAGCACGGCGTTTCGCCGCTGATAATGGGCACTACGGGCGAGGGCAACTCAGTGGCCACATGTCAGGGCGTAGAGATGATTAGTGCGGCCAAGCGCGCAGCTGAGGGCAAGGTGACCATCTATGTGGGATTGCCAGGCAATTGCGTTAGCGAGCAGCTGGCGGCGGCAGAGAAGTTTATCGAGGCTGGCGCCGATGTGATTGCGGCCACTCTGCCTTGCTACTACAAGCTACAGCCAGAGCAGATGTACAACTACTACAAGACCATGGCCGACGCTCTTACCGTGCCGCTGATGCTCTACAACATAGACATCACCACACACATGAGCATCCCGATGGACATCATCGAGCGTCTGAGCCACCATCCTAACATCGTGGGTTTGAAGGACTCTGAGAACAACGTGCCACGCATTGAGGAGGCGCTGAAGCTCTTTGCCGACCGCGAGGACTTCTCTTACTTCTGCGGATGTGCGGCCAACTCAGCCAAGGCTTTGGCACTGGGTGGCGACGGCATTGTGCCAAGCGTGGGCAACTATGTGCCACAACTCTATCAGGCGCTCTACGAGGCTGGCCGCGATGGCGATACAGCCAAGGCAGAGGAATTGCAACAGCTGACTATTGAGATTGGCAAGGTGAACACCACTGGCCTGACACTGGGCGAGTCGCTCTGCGGATTGAAGGTGATAATGAGCATGGTGGGCTTGTGCGACTACTACATGCTGCCACCACTCACCACTCTGAGCGACGACATCGTGGAGCGTATTAAGCAGGAGGCTAAGCCGATTGTGGATAAGTATTGTTAAATAAGGGGGCCTCACCCCCCACCCCTCTCCCTAGAGAGGGGAGCAGATAATCAGGACAAGAAGTTAGAGGAACGATGAGCGTTGAACGATGAACGTTGAGCGATGAACGATGAACGATGAGAGATGAGGGATTCACAATCCCCACCTAACCTCCCCTTACTAAAGGGAGGAACTTGATTAGCATGCCCAGCTATCGTCTACACTCCTAAACTCCTTCACTCCTACACTCCTAAAAACTCAAAAACTCAAAAACCTTCTCCCAAATTCCTCCCCTAAGGGGGAGGTTAGGAGGGGGCTCAAAATAAATAATTATGGAACTAAACACATCTTTACACTGGATTGACTACACAATAATCATCCTTTCTGTGCTCGCAGCCGTAGGCGTGGGCGTGTATTTCTCAAAGAAACAAAACTCAACACAGGCATACTTCGCCGCCAACGGCGCCGTACCTACATGGGCCATCGGCATGTCGATGTTTGCCACAATCATCAGTAGCGTTACATTCTTGGCCTATCCGGGCGCTGCCTATGGCGGCAACTGGATTCTATTGGTGCAGGGATTGATGGTGCCCGTAGTATTGCTATTCGTGATAGGCTATATCGTGCCTCTCTACCGCAAGATGATTCGCCTTAGCTGCTACGAGTATTTCGAGCGCCGATTCGGTTCGCTGGCACGCTATTATAGTTCGGTGGCATTCATCCTTGAGCACTTCGCCAAGTCGGGAACCATCATGTTCCTCATGGGTACAGCCGTGGCCATATTCACTGGTCATAACGACCCAACAACCATCGCGTGGATTATTATCTTCGTGGGTGTCGTGGTGATAGCGCTAACCTATCTGGGCGGCATGGAAGCCATCATCTGGATGGACGTGGCACAGGGATTCCTACTCATCATAGGCGGATTGATGGCCATCGGCCTGCTGTTCTACCTTACCGACGGAGGACCATCTGAGATATTTGCCATTGCGGCTGAGCACAAGAAGATTGACGTAGGACCATACGACTGGGACTTCTGCCAGCGCACGTTCTGGGTATTGGTAATCAACGGGATATTCTATGCTATACAGAAGTATGGTACCGACCAGACAATCGTTCAGCGCTACCTCACCGCCAAGAGCGACAAATCGGCTAAGAAGGCATCGTATATGGGTATATTGATGAGCGTGCCAGCATGGGCATTGTTTATGTTTGTGGGCACTTGCCTCTTCGCCTACTATCAGGTGAACAGCAGCGCTCTGCCTGAGGGAATTCGCAACGACGACGTGTTCCCATATTTCATAGCCACAGAGATGCCAGTGGGCCTTACTGGATTGGTGATAGCGGCTCTGATAGCTGGTGCGGTGTCAAGTCTCGACTCTGACATCAACTGTATCTCGGCTTGCGTGGTTGAGGATTATTACTCACGCATACGCCCTAAGGCAAGCGACAAGGAGAAACTGTTTGCTGGCCGTGTGTCGGTGCTCGTAGTAGGATTTGCATGTATCGGTGTGGCCCTGCTCTACGTGAGCTGGGGCGGCGACGGTGTGCTTGGCACTCTCTTTGGCCTCTACGCCATTCTCTCGGCTGGTATCGTGGGCATCTTCATGCTCGGCTTGTTCGACCGCCGCGCCAACTGGCAGGGTCTTTACATCGGTATCGCCTGCGCCATCATCTTTACTGCCTATGCCGTATTGACAACTACAAAGGCCGACGACGGAACCTTGTTCCTCGACCTTGGCGAATATAACTTCCCTCACCACACTCTGATGCTCGGCGTGTATAGCCACATCATCGTATTGGTGGTTGGATTCATCGCAAGCCGTTGCTTCAAGACTCCGCTTGCCGACAAGAACCTCACCATCTACGGTTATTTGGAGGAGAGGAGGAAGAAGTGATTAACCTCCCCAACCCCTCCCAAGGAGGGGCTATTAAGAATGTAAAATCCATAAAACCTCCTCTAAACAAATCTCCCCTCCTTGGGAGGGGTAAGGGGGAGGTTAATCATCTTAAATAATAATATGATAACCCTATTACAACCCAGCAAGATAGTATTCGGCACAGGATGCACAAAGCAGTTCTGCGACGACTTTATCGCATTAGGACACAAGAGGCTTTTCGTGCTTACCGTGCCCGTTATACGCCCTATGATTTCAGAGATGATTAATACTCTCACGGAAAAGGGCGTGAGCATAGAGGTATATGAAAACATTATGCAGGAACCAAGCGTCAACGACTTCAAGCAAACGCTCAACGCGGCTCGCCAGTTTGGTGCCGATAGCGTGGTGGGCGTGGGCGGCGGAAGCGTGCTCGACGTGGCTAAGCTTGTGGCGGCTCTCGTGGAGAGCGAGCAACAGGTGGAAGACCTCTTCGGCATCGGTTTCGTGAAGCAACGCGGCAAGTGGTTTGCTTGCATGCCAACAACGGCAGGCACGGGTAGCGAGGTGTCGCCAAACGCCATTCTGCTCGACGAGCGCGACAACATGAAGAAGGGCATCGTGAGTCCTCACCTCATGGCCGACGCGGCTTATATCGACCCCAAACTGACTTGGAGCGTGCCGGCAAAGATAACGGCGGAGACGGGCATGGATGCTCTTACCCATTGTCTTGAGGCTTACACCAATAAGTTTGCTCACCCCGTGGTTGATGTATATGCTCTTCAGGGCATTCGCCTGATAGCGGCCAACCTGCTTCGTGCGGTGAAAAACGGCAACGACATTGAGGCACGCGAGGCATTGGCCTTGGGAAGCATGTATGGCGGATTGTGTCTCGGACCTGTGAACACGGCGGCCGTGCACGCACTCTCCTACCCTCTGGGCAGCGAGTTCCACTTGTCTCACGGTCTTTCTAATGCCATTCTCCTGCCAGCGGTAATGCGCTTCAACATCTGCGCTAATCCAAAGAAATATGCCGAGGTAGCCTTGGCATGCGGCGTTGCACCAGGTGCCACCGACGAGGAAACGGCACTCAAGGGTGTGGAATTCATCACCCAACTTTCTAAGGATTGCGGCATTCCTACCACCATCACCGAACTGGGCATACCAGCCTCGGCCGTTGATGGCATGGCAAAGGCGGCCATGGGCGTTCAACGCCTGCTCAAAAACAATCCTCGCGAGGTAACGGAGGAGGATGCGAGAGAAATATATTTGAGCCTCACCCCCACCCCTCTCCCATAGAGAGGGGAGCTGATAATCAGAAACAAGAAGTTAGAAGAAGTTAGAGGAAGTTAGAGGAAGATAAAGGAAGTTAGAGGACATATGTACATGAACTCCTAATTTAAGATGAGGGATGAGAGATGAGAGATTGCTTGCCTAGCATACCGTTCTCCCTCTTGGAAAGGGGGAGTTAGAGGGGGATGGATACCTAAACGATGAACGTTGAACGATGAACGATGAACGTTGAACGATGAACGATGAACGTTGAACGATGAACGATGAGGGATGAACGATAAGCGATTCACAATCCCCACCTAACCTCCCCTTACTAAAGGGAGGAACTAGATTAGCTTGACAAGCATACGTCTACACTCCTAAACTCCTTTACTCCTACACTCCAAATTTGAGATGAAGGATTGCTTGCCAAGCTATCGCCTACACTCCTAAACTCCTTCACTCCTACACTCCTAAAAACTCAAAAACCTACTCCCCAATCCCTCCCCCAAGGGGGAGGATAGGAGGGGGCTTTAACTAAAATATAACATGCAACCAATATTAGCAATCACCATGGGCGACCCAGCAGGCATCGGACCTGAGATAGTGGTTAAGGCCCTTACAATAAAAGAGACTTACGAGAAGTGCCGTCCGATGGTTACTGGCGACGCTAAAGTAATGGAATGGGCAGCCAAGCAACTGGGTGCCGACGTGAAGATAAACGCCATTGCCAACGTCAGCGAGGCAAAGTTTGAATATGGAACCATCGATGTTTATGACCTCAACTGCATCGACATGGAGCAGTTCGAGCCGGGCAAGGTGGCTCCGCAATGCGGAAACGCCGCTTTCGTTTCGATAATAAAAGCCATCGAACTGGCTATGGCGGGCGAGGTGGACGGCACCGTGACGGCTCCCCTGAACAAGGAGGCACTGAACCTTGCCGGTCATCACTTCGACGGACATACCGAGATATACGCCCACTTCACCGGCACAAAGAAATATGCCATGCTGCTGGCAGATGAGTTTCTGCGCGTAATCCACGTCTCTACCCACGTCTCTCTGCGCGAGGCTTGCGACCGTGTGAAGAAACCACGCATCATCGAGGTTACCGAACTGATTAGCGACGCCTGCAAGCAGTTTGGCATTGACAATCCTCGCATAGGTATCGCAGGACTTAACCCGCATGCCAGCGACGGCGGTTTGTTCGGCTGGGAAGAGGAAAAGGAGATTCTGCCTGCCGTTGAGGAACTGAGAGCAAGAGGATTCAACGTTGACGGTCCTGTACCGCCCGACACCCTCTTCGCCAAAGCACGTTGCGGCAAGTACGACGGTTGCGTGGCCATGTATCACGACCAGGGGCACATACCGTTCAAGGTGGTGGGCTTCAACTGGAACAAGGAAACGGGAAAGATGGACAGTGCACAAGGCGTCAACATCACCCTCGGCTTACCTATCATCCGCGTATCTGTTGACCACGGCACCGCCTTCGACGTAGCCGGTCAGGGCATCGCAAGTCCTTCTGCCATGCTCCTCTCCATTGATTATGCTACGCGGATGGCGAAGAATAAATAGAAAGCCCCTCCCATCCTCCCCTTGGGGAGGAGATTAGGGATGAGAAACCTTATCCTAACCTCCCATTTTTGGGTGGGATTTTGTAGCAAAAGCAAACTGTGCTCCCTCTTGAAAAGGGGGGTTGGGGGCAACTAATACAAACAACTTGTCAACTTGTCAACTCGTCAACTTGTCAACTAAAAATTAATATGCTAATAATTGCCGACGACATAACCGGAGCTGCCGAGATAGCGGGCATTGCATGGCGCAAGGGATTGAAGGTTAGGTTGATGGTTTACCAACCTAATATGCCAACAACTCCCCTCTCATCATGGAGAGGGGCAGGGGGTGAGGCTCTTATTCTCGCCACCGACACCCGCTCAGGCACGGAGGAAGAGGCGGTGAAAACGATTGAAGACTTGTTTGCCCCTTCTACTTCTCCCCTCCAAGGAGGGGTTGGGGGAGGCCTCATCTTCAAAAAAACCGACTCCGTCCTCCGAGGTCACGTAGCGGCGGAGTTACAGACACTCATGAGGGTTACGGGCAAGCAGAAGGCATTGCTCATACCTCAGAACCCATCTAAGGGAAGAATCGTAAAAGACGGCATCTATTATATAAACGGTGTGCCACTCGACCAGACATCTTTCGCCTATGACCCTGAGTTTCCGGCAAAGACGGCGGAGGCGAAGAAACTTTTAAAAAGGAGTGCAGGAGTGCAGGAGTGTAGGAGTTCAGACAATAGCTGGACAAGCAATCTCTCATCTCCAAGCTCTCATCTCTCATCTATTTCCTCCCCCAAGGGGGAGGACGGGAGGGGGCTTCTCCTCCCCGACGCCACCACCCTCGAAGAAATCAGAGAGCATGTGGCAAAGGCCGACAACGACACCCTGTTTGCCGGCGGTGCCGATATGTTTGAGGCGGTGGTGGATTATTTATTAGGAGTGCAGGAGTGCAGGAGTGCAGGAGTGCAGACATTACCTGTTCAAGGAGTTCAGGAGTGCAGGAGTGAAGGAGTGCAGACATTACCTTCAAGTACAAGCAACTCGTCAACTCGTCAACTCGTCAACTTGTCAACTTGCGAAGCACTCAACTCGTCAACTGAAAAAATCCTCCTCCTCTGCGGCAGCACCCAAAGCCGCTCGCTCATCGGCGAACCTTTCTTTGCCAACAAGAACGCCATTGAGGTGACGATGCCCGAAGACGTGTTCCATGGAACCGCTTCTATTCTAGAAACAAACGCATGGATTGCAACCCTCAAAGACCATTGGCAAAACCACGATGCCATGATTGTCCGCATAGGTCACGAAGCCACCGGCGGCAAGGAATATGCCGTAAGACTTAGAAAGCTCTTTGGAGAATTGGCGTATCAAATATTATCACCTGTTCAAGAAGTGCAGGAGTGCAGGAGTTCAGACGATAGTTTGTCAAGCAATCCCTCATCTCTCATCCCTCATCTCTCATCCCAATTCAGGAGTGTAGGAGTGCAGACATTACCTTCAAGTACAAGCAACTCGTCAACTTGTCAACTCGTCAACTTGTCAACTTGCGAAGCACACAACTCGTCAACTTGCGAAGCACTCAACTCGTCAACTGTCATAATCCTCGAAGGCGGCGCCACCGCCTACACCGTTCTTCAGCGTCTGGGCATCAGCTCCTTCGACGTGGAACATGAATACTCTCCCGGCGTCGTCTGCCTCTCCCATGGCAATATGCGCATCATACTGAAGCCCGGCAGCTATCCTTGGGGCAATCTCTTTGAAGAGTTATAAAATACAAATGGGATGCAATCAATCTGCATCCCATTTATTAATTATTATCCAACAAAATCCAACTGATTACGCTTAATAACAAGTGGATAGCGTTCAGGATGTCGAAGACTGTCTATCTCCAAATCAACATCCAAATCCGGCCACTCAATGGCCTCTGAACCTGACATCTGTACATTCAGTACACTGCGTATAGGAGCATCCTGCATCCATGGAATGCGGTTGTAAGAGATGAAATAATCTTGCCCAAGTACAGAAAGCATTATGCCTTGAGCGTTAATCATCAATACGCTTACCGGACTCATAATTCTATAAATAAATTCTATTTACAAAGGTACAATTAAAAAACGGAAATGCAATTAAATTAACAATAAAATTTATTTTATATCATGAGGAATTATTTTCATTAACCCTTATCGCCACGCCGTCCAAACAAATATAAAAAGCAAATTACGACCATGACTATAATGAGCAGAAGCCAACACGGACATTCCTTATCTTGCCCTTTGCCAGTGCCCTCAGTTACTTCTGACAATACTTTTCTTTCTTCGAGAGAGGAATCACGAACAGCATGCACGATACAACTATTGCGAGTTGCCCGTGCCGCCTTTTTGCTTCTTATCTTCCTCGCCTTGACTATAATCAGCCTGCCGTCGCCAATAGAATCATAAGCAGAAATCAGTTCCACAGAGTCCATCTCTATTTCCATAAAAGCCAACAACGAATCACTGACCGTTATTGTGCTCACCATCGTATTGTGCTCCATCTTACTACTCTCCATTTGCATGTTTTCAAGTTTATTTGCCGAAGAACAGCAGACGAGCAGCAATACAAGGCACGTCATATAAATAGTAGTTACTGTTCTCATGGCTGCAAATCTGAATATTCTTTAACAACATTAAAACAAGGACAAGCTTTGAGAGGATTAAAATCATGATGGCCAAGCACAATTGCTTTTGGATATGATTGTTTCAAAGACACAACAAGCTTCCGCAAAGCCATTTTCTGTTCCATTGTACGAGTATCATCAGGCTTACCGTCTTTGTCAAGTCCTCCCTCGTAGCATATTCCTATTGAATGGTTATTATGAAAACGGCAATGGGCACCGACTTTCTCCACCGCTCTGCCCTCCTCTATATCACCATTGCGTCTCACTACAAAATGATAGCCTATCATGCTCCAACCCTTACGCCGGTGCCAAGCATCAATATCGGCTGCACAAAGAGAAAGGAAATCAAGTGAGTGGAAATTTATCATTTCTGCGTGGAAAAACAAGGGAGAACCGTACTCATGCGTTCGGTTCTCCCCTGTGAATAGGCTAACATTTCCATTATTACAGCACCTCTTACATTCACCATTACCCCTGTCTTTGGCTTGAAGAAAATTCCTTATAAAATTTTGTTTCTTGAAACTTTCTGCTGACGGTTTGGAAATCTCTAAAGACAGGATTATTACGGTCTGACATTACCAGACACTTGTTTTTTATGTTCTTATGCACCATATTAAAATTTCGGGTCAGCCTATTATAGAATGTCCTGTCAGTGCTGTCTGTTTTTATGCCAGCCTTTTTTATGCAGAAATCATAGAATGTCTTCCTGCCTCTTTCTGCAAAATTATGGTTCCCGATATTCAGCTTGTCCAGCGTTATAAACAGATATGCCATCAAATCTATTTCCTTAGCATACTTGGTTGTAAAGCTTGCTGTTTTGTTATTACCGAAGAAACACTGATAAACATCATTTATGGCCACAGCCAACTGCCCCTCGTCCACACCATTTGCAAATGCTCCGAAACGCTTGGCTTCATTACATTGGTCGCATTTCTTAGGCCGTAGTATTTCTATCTTGCCTGAAAGCAGCTGTAAGGAGGCCTCCATCATCAGATAATTACAGAGGGCTGCATCGCTCATTTTCTTGTGAGGCTTTTCATCCTCGCCCGACAGGCAAATGCCATTGAGGCGTTCGTAAAGGTGCATGCCCATTGTGGCCATGCCCATTTCTGTTGACAGACTTATAGGCATAATGCCATACACCGAAAGAAAATCCTTACGCTTTGCCGACAGTTCGTTATACTTATTTTTAAGAAACTCCCACTCTTTTTCGTCTGCCAAATCAGTTGCCCTGAACTCTTCGTCAAGCTGAACAGAAAAGCACATACGGTATTCTTTCCACTTTTCACTATTCTTAAAAGCAGCAATAGTGTTCTGCATCAAAGCAGCAAAATCCTGTCTTGCTGCAAAAACATGCGACGGTATAGAAAAAAGAATCATTACATCAAGCAACGAATATGTCTGGCGTCTGAAATCATCATTTATGTCTCTCAGCCCATTAATGTCGTAGCGCAGATTCAGACACTCGCACTTTTCTGATGCCAAAGCCTGCAGCTGTTCAGAAGCAAAAAGTTCTTTTGTCCACGCCGTATGCACTTTGAATTTTGAGATAAGCCGCCTCTTGCCAAAGTCCAGAAGCGGCGAGTTATCCTTAAAGGCATGGGCAAGCAGTTCATCGGCTTCACCAATAAACCTGTTTATTTTCCTCACCTTCCCGTCAAGCTCTTTCAGGTAAGACTCAAAATCAGTACAATGCTCATCACGAAGCAGCATGCCTCGCTCATCATAGAGTTTCTTTGCCATATCCAAGGCACGGTAAAGTTTATAGCCCAGATACTGCAATGTACAAACACGCTCGTCTTCCTCGTTTGCCCCAAACCATTCAAAAAGTTCGAAAATGATTTTGACAAACTCAGAAAGACTATTACACATCTTGCCGAACTCGCTCCTACCAAGCGGTTCCTTAGGCACAAAACTAAAAAATCCATTACTGTTCATAACATCAAGATATTATAAGTTTATACGTTTGCTAATATCCTATGCAACGAACTTCCTTAGACATCTTGTCTGTCCGAGACTTACCCACACTCACCCGAAAAATAGTCCTTGGTGTAATGCGAATGGTGTTAGAGGCGAGGCGGTGAGAATATATTCTCTTTGAAGTTCAGAACGCGTAATGATCTGGATTAATTGTCTCATTGCAAAAGTAACATTTAAAATTTAGATATACAAATTTTCACACAATAAACTTAAAAACTGCTAAAAGAATTTGCCTCCTTACGCTTATTGTCTGGAAGTGCCAATTTAACGAACTGGCACTTCTCGTTCAGAGAACTGGCACTTCTCGATGAGAGATCTGGCACTTCTCGCCCCGAGATCTGGCATTTCTCTCTTTTCGGCTATGGCAAACAGGTTTTATATTTGACAAAAACAAATCAAACTATCAACGGCCAAAGCGCCTTGCATTTAACGTCGGTTAACAACCGGACAAGTTTAACAAGACTATTTTTCGCATAATCAAAATTATATTGTACCTTTGCATAGACTAAAGACCAGTTATCATATAAAGATGTTTACAAGAAATATATTGGTTATACTTTTTGCCTTGCTCACGTTCTTTGCTTGCACAGGCGAAGACAGCAGGCAGATGCACGAAGCCCTGATGCAGGCAAAGGCACAGAACGAGAACTTTGAGCCGTTCACCACCGACAGCACCATGCTGCGCGTGGTAGATTACTACGACAGCCACGGCACTGCCAACGAGCAGATGCTCGCCCACTACCTCCTCGGCTGCGTCTATCGCGACCTTGGCGATGCCCCTCGTGCCCTTGAGTGCTATTATGACGCCGTAAGCAAGGCAGACACCACCAGTGCCGATTGCGATTTCCAACGACTGAGTAGGATTTATGGACAGATGGCTGATTTGTTTCATGCCCAACGCTCCCCACAGTTTGAGAAAGAGGCTGAGCTAAACGCAATCCACATGGCATGGAGAGCAAAAGACACTTTGGCTGCTTTGAATTTCTATGCGCATTTGGCTGATGTTTATGATTTAATTGGCAAAACAGATTCTGCTTTGTTTATTTCGCAAGATGCATGCAAACTTCTTAAAGAATATGGATTTGAGAAATATGCATACGGATTTCTACCGAGCCAAATTGCAATCTATTTAGCCAAAGGGAATTATGCTAAGGCTAAAAAAATGACAGAAATCTTCGAAAGAGAATCTGGATTTTTTGATGCACATGGGAATATCTCCAATGGTAAAGAGATTTATTATTATACAAAAGGATTGTGTAATTACGGAATTAATAGAATTGACTCTGCTCTATTCTGGTATAAAAAACTTCTAAATCAAGCAAACGACATCGGGCATTACGAAAACGCCTACAAGGGGCTAATAGAAGTTTACCACAAACTCGGCATGCCTGATTCAGTAATGAAATACGCCCAACTCTTTGCCAATGCCAACGACTCAGCTTGCCTAATCAGTTCTGCAGAAGAAATCAATAGAGCCAACGCGCATTACAACTATAATACCAGCAGACGACAGGCGGATGCTATGAAGCAAAAGGCAGAGAGATACAAGTATACTATTACCATAGGAAGCATATTAGCTATCCTTGCTGTTTTATTCGCAATATATATTATAATAAGGTATAGACGTAATGCCAAAAAAGAATTTCTGGAGTTAAACACAAGATACTTTGAGACCTTAGACAAATACAATCAATCCGAGAAAGACTTGCGAATGCTGAATGACGATATAAACAAATTCAAGACTGAAAAGGAAAAAGAAAACGAAAGCCTCCGCCAGGCACTGGCGCAATATACCAATAGCAACGAAATTAAAGAGGAATGGGATGCAGAAAAATACCGGCACAGTTGCATAAGTCCGTGGCTTATTTTTGTAGTATAGGTCTATATTTTCTTGTTTAATGCTTAAATG